>Ga0193709_1000089_pt1 | contig 40726 bp, 44 predicted proteins | sample H3c2metaG_FD_160571 | JGI IMG/M metagenome (GOLD analysis project Ga0193709, IMG submission 160571) | Soil microbial communities from a riparian zone of the East river system, Colorado, United States - H3c2 | ecosystem: Environmental > Terrestrial > Soil > Riparian zone | place: USA: East River...
GCCGAAATATTTCTCGGCGTTGCGATCGACCTCGAGCGCTGCCAGAAACGCGACGTAGAAATTGCGGGACGCAAATCCGAATGTCGCGCCCTGGTAGCGCTTGACGATCACCGCGATATTGTTGGTCCCCAGATCCTCCTGAGCGCGCCGCAAGCCCCCCGGGCCGTGGTTGTAGGCGGTGACCGCCAGCGGCCAACTGCCGAGAAGCCGGTAGTTGTAGAGCATCAGATTCGCCGCCGCCTCGGTCGCGCTGTAGGGATCCAATCTCTGGTCTACAAGGCTGTCGACACGCATGTATCGCCTGGCGGTTCCCGGCATGAACTGCCACAGACCGGCAGCGCCCACGCGCGAATAGGCGGCGGGGTTGAAGGACGATTCGACGTGCGGCAGCGCTCCTATCTCCGCCGGCACGCCGCGGTCGGTGAGAACCCGCGAAATGTTCGCTTCATAGGCTTGCGCGCGCAGCAAGCCCTCATGAAAGCGGTCGGCCTGGCCGAGCTGAAAGCGAATGCGCTCGATGGCATCGCGGAATTGAGCCGGCGTCGTCTTCTCGCCAAAGGCATGCAGGATGCGCCTCTCGTGCGCCGTGAGGTTGTCGGTGGCGCCTGACGCAAATCGCCGCAGCAACTCGGCATAGTGCGCCTTGGCCTGCGCCACGATCCGCTCCCGCTGCCGCGGGGAATCCGCCGGATCGAAACGCAGCACTTCGTAGACCAATCCCAAATTCCAGTCATCGTGCAGCAATCCCTGGTCGGTGGTGACCTCGGTGTAGACGCGAATCCAGAAGCGCACGTCCGGCTCGAGCTCCGGCGGATGCGCGAATGCATCCGCGGGCTCCGCGGCCAGGCTCGAGCCACTGATGAGTGGCGCGAGCAGCAGGGCCAGCGCGGTGAACAAACCTCGACGATTCGACTTAAATTCAAGCAATTCAATGGCCTCAACAGTAAAACAACCCAGAACGACGCAGGTTGCGGCGACCGGCCGGCGATTGTCGCGCAATTGGACGCGCCGCGATGCTTACGGCTTAGTAATATCGGCACGCAATGGAGGGGAGACTAAAAAATGACGATTCGGTCGGCAGCCTCCGGCGCCCTCAAATCCTGCGTGGTTGTACTTGGCCTCTAGGGCTGGCACAGCACCATGCCTGCGATGATCGCGCCGACGCATCCGTACTGGAGTTTCGAGATGCGCTCTTTGAGGATCAGCGCTGCGAACGCAAGCGTCACGACCGGATAGGCTCCCGTCAGCGGAACCACGATCGAAATCGGCCCGTAGCGGCTCGCGATCATCACGCCGAGATCGCCGCCGGCCATCATCCCCATCGGCACGAATGAGTGCAGGTACTCGCGTGCCGAGTGCCTTCCCTGCCGCCCCTTGAGAAACCCGTACAGGCCCAGCGATAGAACGCCGCCGATGGTGTTGCACACCATGAGGTTGACCTCGCTGGCCCCGGCAAAGGAGTAGGCGTGCTTGACGATGGTGTTGGACGTCGCCCAGCAAATCAGCGCGAGGAAGGCCAGCGGGATCCAGCGTCGGCTGAGAATCTTCATGTCCGCGTCCGGCGGCGAATAAGAGAGCCCGAGGCAGCCGCCGATCACCAACGTAACCGCGACGTACTGCAAGGTGCCCAATTCCTCGCCGAGGAAGATCCGCGCGAACACGACGGTGAGTGCCGGGTATGCCGCCGACAGCGTACCGACGATGGTGATTGGACCCGCGATGATCGACTCGAAGTACAGAATCCAGCCGGTGCCGTCGATGATGTAGGCAAGGACACCGAGTTCGATGAAGGCTCGGCCGTCGGCCGAAAACAGCGACGGATGCTCGTGAGTGAAGAACCAGGACAGGTTGACGATCGCCTTGGCGAGCACGAAGTACAGGCAGAAACGGGCCGGCGACACCTCGCCGATGTACTTCTTGACGAGCCCCTGGCCGACGCCGTACAGAAATAACGCGAACATCGAAGGCGTCAGCCAGGCGAGCAGGGCTGTAGTGGCGGGCGTGGTGGACATTGCCTATTCTAGCCGGCATGCACAAGATCCTGATCAACGGCGCGTGGGTCGACGCGCTCACCGATGCGAGCCGCGAGATCAAGAACCCAGCGACGCTGGAACTGCTCGGCAGGGTGGCGGACTGCGGTCCTGAGGATGTTGCTCGTGCGGTCGCCGCGGCGAAGGCGGCGCAGCGCGGCTGGTGGAAGGTGCCCGGCGTTGAAAAGGCCAAGCTGCTGCGGGAGATCGGGGCCCGAATCCGCGGCCGCGAGCACGCACTCGCGGCCCTGATGACCCGGGAGACCGGCAAACCGCTGTGCGAATCGGTCGACTGCATTGACTGGGTAGCGGCATGCTTCGAGTACTTCGGCGAGGTGGCGCGCTCGTCCTATGGCAACTCAGTGCCGCCGGTCGCGCCCCATCAGCTCAACTTCACCATCAAGGAGCCGTTCGGCGTGGTCGCCGCGATCGTGCCGTTCAACTTTCCGCTGCTGCTGATGGCCTGGAAGGTGGCACCTGCAATCGCAGCAGGCAACACGGTGATCTGCAAGCCGCCGCACCAGAATCCACTATCGAACCTCATGCTCGCCGAGGTCTACGATTTGCTGCCGCCCGGCGTCGTCAACGTCGTGACCGGCGCGGCCGACACCGGTACCGCTCTCGTCGAGCACCCGGACGTGGACTTCATCGCCTTTACGGGCTCGAACGCCGTGGGGCGCAAGATCGCCGCGGCCGCCGGCGCCCAGCTCAAGAAAGTGAACCTCGAACTCGGCTCGATCGATCCGTTCATTGTCTTCAAGGACGCCGACCTCGACGTCGCGGTGCCCGGCGTTGCCTGGGCGCGGCTCCTCAATGCCGGCCAGGTCTGCACCTCGAGCAAACGCATCTATGTCGAGCAGCCAATCGCCGGCGAGTTCATGGAACGGATGCAAGCGTATGTGGCCCGGCTGCAAGTCGGCGACCCCATGGCATCCGACACCGACTTGGGTCCGCTGATTTCGCGCGAGGCTGCGCAGCGGGTCGAAGATCAGGTCGCACGCGCGGTGAAGGATGACGCCACTCTCAAGCTCGGCGGTGGAACGTTGCGGCCGCGTGGGCTCCCCGGACACTTCTTCCAGCCGAGCATTTTGACCAATGTGCGCCACGGCAGCGTCGCGACGCGCGAGGAAATTTTCGGGCCGGTGGTGTCGATCACCACAGTTGCCGATGCCGACGAGGCGATCCGCCTCGCCAACGATTCCGCGTACGGGCTCGGCGCTTCGATTTACACCAAGGACCTCGCGACGGCGATGCGCGCGATGGAGTCGATCAAGGCCGGCACCTTCTGGATCAATGATCCGTTGACCGACAATGACGCGGCGCCTTTCGGCGGCATGCGCCACAGCGGCATCGGGCGTGAACTCGGGCCCGAGGGGCTCGACGCCTTCCGCGAGCCCAAGCACGTGCACTTGGACTGGGTCATGGAGCGCAAACCATGGTTCTTCCCATACCGCGATCGCAAGCCGCCAGGCGGGAGCGGGACGCGTTGATTCTAGGCGCGCAGCCGCTACTTCGGATTGCAAATCGCCACGCACACCTGCGCTGCCTCCAGCTGCTCCTTTGCGCAGGCCGCCTGATCCTTTCCGCTTTTCAAGCATTTTCGATACTGCACCTGCATTTCGTGCGTGCATTTCTGACACTTCGCGTCGCCCAATGCACCGCTCGCTCCCGCGAAGAAGGCCACCGTACCCAACAATCCCGCAAGCAGCTTCATTTCAGTCACTCCCCGCATTCTGTTCAGCGCGCGCTCGATCAACGCAATGCCGCCGCGAGAATCATTCGCGCCTTCTCCCAATCCCGCTGCACCGTGCGCTCGGTGACATCCAGTGTTTCGGCAATTTCTTGCTCACTGTAACCGCCGAAGTAGCGCATTTGCGCCACTTGGGCCAAGCGCGGTTCTGCTTTTTCCAAATCATCGAGCGCTTCGTGAACCCGCAGAATGGTTTCTTCATCGTTCGCGACATTGGCTGCAAGCTTGGTGGATAAGGTCAGGGGCCGCCAATCGCCGCCTCTTTTTTTCGCGACCCTTTCGCGCACGCTGTTGACGATCACTGATCGCATCACCTGCGAGGCATAGGCAAAGAAGGCCCGTCGGTCCTCGGCGCGCAGCTCGCCGGCCTGCACAAAGCGCAAATACGACTCGTGCACCAGGCACGTCGTGTCCAAGACTGCGTCGCGGCCTCCGTCCCGCAACCGGGCTCGCGCCAACCGCTGCAGCTCAGGATAAGCGGCGGCGTAAAGCGCGTTGCGCGCGTCCGCGTCTCCCGACTGCATCCGTCCGAGTAGCTCGGTGAGCTGGTTCATCGATTGCCCTGGCATCCCGCTTAGGTTCGATCCAAGCAAGATAGCGCTTCCGTTGGCCCAGTGCCACGGCGGGCAGAGGAATTGTCAGGGGCCGATGTCGGCTTTCGCTCCCGGCCGGCGTCTGTATGAGTGAGGCAGCAAAACGGACGGCCGATCTGCCAACAGCCAGGCCACCTAATCGACCATCCCGGAGACGACAATGAACACTTCCAATCACTTACCCCGCATCCTCGCCGCAACGATTTTCGCCGCCCTGACATGCGGCATCGCGACGGTGTCCTTCGCATCTGACGGCACCGGCGCCTTGCAGGCGAAGGTGAAATACGGCGACCTCAACGTATCGAGCCCGTCAGGCGCCGCCACGCTCTACAGCCGCATTCGTGCGGCGGCGGAAAATGTATGCCACCCGTTCAACAATCGAGCTTTCGCCTCGCAGAAACTCTTGGCTGCATGCGTGCACCAGGCAATGAGCGACGCGGTCAATGAAGTCAATCAGCCGGCTTTGTTCACGATTTACAGTGCCAAGACCGGAACTTCAAAGCCAATCCTGCTTGCATCGGACCAGGCCCGCTAAGCAACCCGCGCCGGGCGGTGCCCAGCCACCGCTCGGCCGACACCGCCCTAGGCGACGCTGGCGCGCAAGTTCCTGTTGGGCCGAAACGCCAATCCGAACAGCAAAAAGATGCCGATTGCGGCGGCGGCCGGAATCACCCAGATTGCATGCCAATCGTGGCTTACCTGCAAGCACGCGTGCAGCGCCGCTGACGCATCGCTGCACGACGGATCGCGAATGGCGTGGCGATTGACGATGGCGCCGGATACGAAAGCGCCGACGAAGTAACCCAGTCCGTTGGTCACGAAATTAATCAATCCTTGCGCGGCGGCGCGGATCTTCTCTCCTGCACGCTGATCGGTATAGACCTGGCCGCCGACGAAGAAGAAGTCGTAGCACACGCCGTGCAGCAGGATGCCGGCGTAGATCAGCCACATGCCGGCTGCCGCGTTGCCGTTGGCGAAGGCAAAATACCTCAAGCCCCAAGCCAGCATCCCCACCAGCATGATGACCTTGATGCCGAATTTGCGCAGCAACGCTGCCAGCATCAACATGAAGGCGACTTCCGAGACCTGCCCAAAGGTCTGGATGAATGCGGCCTCCGGCACCTTGATCTCGTTCAGGAACGGATTGGCAAAGGTGTAGTAGAACTGCAGCGGAATGCACAGCAGGAATGAGCCGAGAACAAAAATGAGAAAATCGCTCTCCTTGAGCAGCTGCAAGGCGTCGAGCCCCAAGGCATCGCGCAGATTGAACGGCGCCTTGGCCGACTGCGGCGGTGTGTGCGGCAAGAACAGCGAATAAACCGCCATGCATAGGGATGCGCCGGCCGCGATTTGCATCGGCAGCACCAAGGCATCCGCGTGCAGGCGCTTGCCGACCAATACGCCGGCGGCGATCCAACCCAGTGTGCCGAGCACGCGGACGTAGGGAAAGCTGGTGGATTCCTTCAAATGGTGGAAGGCCAGAGAGTTGGTCAGCGACAGGGTCGGCATGTAGCACAGCGCGTAGAGAATGAGCAGAGGATAGAAGGTCGCGAACTCGGTTTGCCGGGATACCATCCACATCAGGCCCGCGCCGATGAAATACAACGCGGCCAGCAGCTTTTCGCTCGCGAACCAACGGTCCGCGACGATGCCGATGAAAAACGGGGACAACAGCGCACCGATGGCGGTCGCTCCATACGCGAGGCCGATCTGCGAATCGGTGAAGTGCAGCGTCTGTCCGAGATAGGTCCCCATCGTGACGAACCAGACCCCCCAGATGAAGTACTCCAGAAACATCATCAGCGACAGGCGCGCCGGGATCATGGCAGTTCGCGGATGCGGATGTGGCGCAGCGCGAGGGATCCCGGATGGTCCCCCTGAATACCGATCAAACCGCTCTTCGCGAGGCCGTAATGAGGATATTCCTTGAATTTACTGGCAGCGACCTTGGCGGTCCACTCGGGGCTGCGCAAATCGTATTCGACCACTTTCTGGCCGTTCAGCCAGTGCTCGACATGATCGCCCTTGAGGACGATGCGCGTCTTGTTCCACTCGCCGAACGGCTTGACCACGCCTGCCGTCGGTGCGTAGAGGCCATAGGCCGCGGCGGCGGCGGTCAGGCGGTTGCGCCCGTCGGGCGCGTTGGCATCGTCGAGAAGCTGGTACTCCGGCCCACTCCAGTAGATTTCATCGTATTCGCGCGTGCCGCGGTAAAAAACGCCGCTGTTGCCCGCCTTGCCGACCTTCCACTCGAGTTCGAGTTCGAAATTGCCGAACTGATCCCGAGTCACGAGATCATCGACATGCCCTTCCTTCGCCAGAGTGCCATCAACGACATGCCAGCCCTCAGGCATGCCGTCCGAGCGCCAGCCGCGAAAGGTGTCGAGCAGCGTGCCGTCGAACAGCACCCGCCACTTCATCGTCGGCGGCGGAGGATCTTTGGCGCTCGCATCACCGCCCATCCCTGCGGCCAACAAAAGAGCGCTGACCAGCAGCGCCGCGTGGCGAATTAACCTGTTGTGCATATTTTATCCTGCGCGAAATTAGCGTTGAGTACCCATTGCTCAAGAAGTCTTCCATGTGCTCAAGAAGCCTTCCACGTGCCCCGCGCCACCGCGGGCACGAACGCGTCCAAGCCCGGCGGCGGAAAGTCGAGTGTTTTGCCAAGCTCCGCGCTTTGATATGCCGCCATCAGCAGCGACACCACCTCGAGTCCGTCGTCGAAAGTCAGCAGGGGCGCTTCCTTGCCGAGAAATGCCCGCACAAAATGCCGGTCTTCATTCTCATAGCCGTATGCGGCGGCCTCGTTCGCGATCACCGGCATCGATCCCACTTCGGCATTTTGCTTCTCGACCAGATCCTCGCCCGCCGCGCCGCGGACCTCGCGCGAAAAAAACAGATTCAGTCCGCTATTCAGCGTATTCCACGACATCGAGTACTCGGGGCCCAGCAGCTCGGCGGACAAGCGCAACCCGGCGCCCACGAAACTCCAGGATGTCGAGGCTTCGCCGATCAAGATCTGGCCGTCGGCGGTTTCAAACTCGATCATGACGCTCGCAAAATCCTCCGAGGGACGTTTTGCGTAGTCGACTTCGCGGCCAAAAGTGGCGGCGAGTTTGGCGGCGTAGGGAGCCTGCGACCACTTGAGGCTGGCAATATGCCCCGTGATGCGCACCGGCCGCACCGAGGCGCGCGCCGCCCCAGGCTGCGTCAGCAAGTGCCGCACCAGCAACACCGAGTGGCACATCATGTCGTTCAGCACGCCGCCGCCCTGCAATTCTCCCCGCCAGAACCAGGGAGCGTGCGGCCCGCTGTGCTCCTCGGATGCGCGCGCAAGATAGGGCCTGCCGGTGCTCGCCGCGCCGCGCGCCCAAAGCCGGGTTCGGCCGGTCTCGATTTGCGGAGCGAATACTTGATTCTCCAGATAGCCGTGCGCGACGCCGATGCTCTGCATGAGCGCCAGCATGCGCTTGGCCTCGGCGACGTTCCGTGCCAGCGGTTTCTCGCAGGCGATGCCGCGCAGCGTCCCCACTCCGCCTTCGATGGCGTGAACGATCTCTTCCATGTTCTCGAGCCGCGAATGGTTGGGTCCGGTGAGCCAAAGCGCGTCGATCAAGGGATCCGCCACCATATCGCGAATCGATGCGTAGGCCTTCGCCGGGCCGATGTCCAGACTGCGCGCCAGCGCGGCCGCCGAGCTCGTATGTTCCAGATTCGGACTCCACACGCCGCGCACATCGGCGTCGCGCACTGCCTGAAAGGCCTGCATGTGAAAGCGCGCATTGAAGCCGCTGCCGACGAAGCCCACGCCAAGCCGGCCCTGTGTGTGGTGGTTTGAATTGCTGCTCATGCCGGTTCCTTTCCTAGGCCCAATTTGCGCAGCAGCTCCACCGGCGGTCCGTCGAATTTGAGCAGGGGAACGTTGCCGATGTAGCCGAGATCCTGGTGTCCTGCCGGGGTCGAGTAGTAGCCGCCGACGGTCAGGTCGCGGTAATGCGTGAAGAACTTGGCGGCTCGCGCAAATTTCGCCGCAGCCTTGGGCTCGTAGCAGATATCGTCGCAGATCGCGTGCTGCTGTGATTCATCGAGTTCAGCGAAATATTTCTCGAAGCGCAGCAGCGCTTCGGCGTCCATCCAGGCCAAACCTTCCAGCACGATCGGGCGATCGTCCAGCTGGCGCGCATAAGGAGCGCTCACCCATTCGTCGATGAAATCGACGATGCCTACGCTTTCGGCGCTGGGCGAACGGGCATCGCCGGGCAGAATAGTATTGCAGAGCGCGGCAGCGGTGCGCCGCTGCGCCGCGGACAGCGTCAACGGCCAGACCTCGCCCGGATGATAGATCTTGGTCAGCTTAGGGTCGCCGCCATAGCCGTTCGCCGTCGGCAGCCACGCCGAAACCTCTGCGCTTGCCGCGCGCTGATTCAACAGCGGCATGGCGGCGGCCGCCGCGAGCATCCACTTGATTGTCGTTCGTCGATCCGTCACAGCTCCTTCCTCCGCATCAACCGTGCAATATGATCGGACGCGCGCCAGGCCAGCGCCATGATCGTCAGCGTCGGATTCTTATCCGCGTTGGAAACGAACACGGCGCCATCGTTCAGGAAAAGATTCTTGACGTCCCAGGTCTGGCACCATTGGTTGGTGACGGAGGTTTTCCGGTCCGCGCCCATCATGGCGCCGCCGACTTCGTGAATGATGAAGCCTCCCGGGGAGATCGCTTCGGCACCGTCGCTCTTCACTTCGCCCATGACACGTCCGCCCATGGCTTCAATGATGCCCGCAAAGGTCTTTTGCATATGCGCGGCCTGGCGGGTCTCGTGGTCGGACCATTGCCAATGAAAGCGCAGCGCCGGTATGCCCCACTTGTCCTTCAGGTTCGGATCGACCTCGCAATATGACTTCTCGTTTGGGATCATCTCGCCGCGGCCGGCGAATCCCACAAAGGAGCCGTAATAGCGCCGCGCATCGTCTTTGAGCTTGTTCCCGTAGCTGCCCCCGGTGAGCGATTCGATGCCGCGCAAAGTGCCGAAATCCGGCATGCGTCTGCCGCCGCCGAACTCAATGTGATACCCGCGCGCGAAGTCCAGCCTGCCTTTCTGCTGATCTTGATATCCCCACCAAGGTGCATAGAACGCGTGACCGCTGGCGCCGTCCTCGTTTTGCGGCGGCAGACTCTCGAGCAATGGCACCTGGCCGCGCAGGCTGCTGCCCACCGTGTCCATGAGATAGCGGCCGACTCTACCGCTGGAGTTCGCCAGGCCCTGGGGGAACTGCGCGCTTTTCGAGTTGAGCAGGATTCTCACCGTTTCACAGGCGCTCGCGGCCAGAACAACCACGCGCGCGGCGGCCACACGCTCGCGGCCGCTGATCCTATCGATGTATTTCACGCCTTTCGCCAGGCCGTTGCGGCCCATGAGGACCTCGCTGACCATCGCGTCAGTGACGATGCGCAGATTGCCCGTCGCCAGCGCGGGCGGCAGATGTACCGTCGTCGACTGATAGTTGGCGCGGATGGAGCAGCCGCGGCCGCAATCGGTCGCCCAGAAACACGCCGCGCGTTGCTGCATGTGGGCGGCAATGATCTTCTGCGCCTTGAGATTGCCGGGATGCAGCAGCGCGGGCGAGCGCTTGAAATCGAGCTGCTGCGTGAGAACGGCGCGGTGCCCTGGAATGATGGGAATCCCGAGGCGCGTGGCCCGCTGCTGAACCAAGTAGTCGCTGACCAGCGGCGCGGGCGGCGGCAGCAGGCAGCCATCCGGGGAGTTCGGCGTATTTTCCAGCCCCTCGGAAGTGCCGTACACGCCGATGAGCCTTTCCACCTTGTCGTAGTACGGTGCCACATCGTCATAGGACATCGGCCAGTCGAAGCCCAAGCCGTCGCGGCTGTGGGGCTTGAAATCGTACGGCCCGTTGCGCAAAGAAATGCGTCCCCAGTGATTGGTCCGACCGCCCAGCATGCGCGAGCGCCACCACGCAAAGCGGCGCCGCGGATCGTCGCTGGACTGGGAATACGGCTCGCCCGGCACCGTCCAGCCGCCGTCGACGGTCGCATCGTAGAATCCGAAACCCTTTTCCGGCGTGGCGGCGCCGCGCAACGGCGCCTGATCCGGCGTCTGAAACATGGGCGTTTCTTGTTCCGGTATGTAGCTGCGGCCCGCCTCCAGCATGAGCACTTTGGCGCCTTCCATGCTGAGCGTATAGGCGGTCTGGCCGCCTGCGGCGCCTGAGCCGACGACGATGACGTCGTATTGTTCATGCTTGGCTTTAGGCGTCACGACATTCATGCGGTTGCCCAAGGACCCGCTAGACCGCTACTCAATTTACGCATTAGCTGCGACTTTCCCCCGTAATTGACGCTGAAGCTTCCACTTTCTTGCGCAATGAGTGCCCCTAAGAGCTTACACCGCCCCTGCCGCTTGCAAGCGGGGAGATTTTCGGGCCCTCTACACCGTTATTGGCCGGACGAGCCTACCCACGTCACAGTTTTACCCGGTCATGGATGAAAAGAATTGCCCAACCCAAGAATCTTTATCGTCTGACATCTATCGTCAATTGCTGGATTATGGTACCCGAGCATTTCTCGATTGAGAATCGGGCAGGAGATTGTAAGTTTATGACCGAGACACCGCTGAAGCATTACTTGCTGGCCTCAGACTTCGACCAAACGTTGAGTTTCAACGATTCGGGACTCGTGCTGAGCGAATTGCTGGGGGTATCCGGATTCGAGGAGCGCGTGGCAGGGCTCGCGCGCAGCAACCTGGTGCAACAGGGCGGCGAGCTCGCCTATTTGATTCGTCACGATCCGGAGTTTCGCGGTGTACGTCGTGAACATTTGGTCGAGGCGGGCCGCCGCGTTCGTCTCAAGAGCGCGATCCCCGCGCTGGTCGACTTCATGGAGCGCGGTACCGCAGGGTATCGATTTTCTTTCTACGTGATATCGGCAGCGCCGCGCGAAATCGTCATTTCAGCGCTGGACGGCATCGTACCTCCGGAACGCATTTACGGTACCGAACTCGAATTCGACGTCCGCTCCGGCGAAGTTCGCGCCATCAAGCGCGTGCCCGCGGGCTACGGCAAAGTTGCGGTCGTGGAGGAACTCGAGCGTCAACTGGGCGTTACAGCCGATCGGATGATCTATGTCGGCGATGGCAGTTCCGACGTTCACGTCATGCTGCATGTGAATAATCATGATGGATTTACAATTGCCGTCTCGGAAAATAAGCAGCTCGCCCGCATTGCCAGGAGCACGGTCATCAGCGACAACGCCTTCAGCATCATGGTTCCCATTCTCGATCAGCTGTTCCGCTGGCGAACCGGAGAGATACGGGAATTGTTCGAGCGCTACGGCTTGACCCTAAGTGAGTGGGAAAAAGACCGGACCGATCGTGTAAAGGTCAGTGAAGTCCTCAGGGCGCGATTGGATATCGAAGCGGCATGAACCATGTCGCCGTCGAGTGCGTGGGTTGGGCCGCGACCGCCGTTTTTGTGGGATCGTACTTCTTCGGCCGACCCTCCGTACTGCGCGGCGTGCAAATGATTGGCGCGCTGTTGTGGATGACCTATGGGATATTGATCAACGCATCGCCGGTCATTGTGGCCAACGTGCTGGTTTTCTCCGCAGCCGCCTGGACCCTGTTCCGCAAGCCCGGTGCAACGGGCGCCTGACCGTCGGCATAGTACCCGCGCCGCAATCGGTGGCCGGTAGTGGCCGTAATAAATGTAACATGTTACATTTATTGGCATGGAAACGTCCAAGAAGGGTTCCGGCCGGCCCCGCAAACCTGGCGCTCCCGATGCGGCAGAGCGGATGCGGGCCGCGCGCGCGCGCAAGCGGCGCGCGGGCTTTCGCCTGCATCAGAGCTGGGTCAGCGCAGAACCCCAGGTGTACTCCGATCACCAGCGCCTCGATGCCAGGAGCCTTGCGATGCATTGCCTCATCGCCAGAAAACTTCTGGCGACCCCGGCAATTATCGTTCAGGCGCGCAGTACGCTGGCGCGCTGGAGAGCGCAGGCCGCTGAACCCGTGCCATCATATTTTTTTGAGTGGGGGCGTATCCTAGAGGGAAGACCGGAGGAAATCGCCGCCTTTCTGGCAAGCATGCGCGAAGACGCAATGCGCCTTCGGCAATCCTCTCCCTTTACGAATTGCCTGACACCCGAAGAGCGCAAGAGGATCTTCGGGGCTTTCCGGTGACGCGCGAACAACTCGAACATCTGCTGCGCGCCAGCGCCTCCATATTGATCGACAGCGGCAGCCGCGCACCGACGCAAGAGCTGGTCGTGATTGGCAACCAGGCTATCCTCGGCCAGTATCCGCAGGCTCCAGGGGATCTGCTTCGCTCCATGGCAGCAGATCTCTACCCGCTGCGGGAGCCCGAGCTTGCCGATGCGATTGATGGCGCAATTGGCGAACTCTCCGCGTTTCATGACACCTACGGTTACTACGCGCAAGGCGTGGGCCCCGAGACCGCAACGCTACCGGCTGAGTGGATTGAGCGAGTAATCCCGGTGCAGAGCGAGGACACGGGGCGGGCCGTGGGCCTGTGCTTGGAAGTACACGACCTGGCGATCTCCAAGTATGTTGCGGGCCGGGAAAAGGACTTGAGCTTCACTTTCGAGCTGGCCCGACACGGCATGACAAGCAAGAGCGTCCTTCTCGAGCGCTTCAAAAACACCGCGCTTAGAGATGTCGTTCGAAAGCTCGTGCGCCAGCGGATTGCTTTGCACTTTCGTAAGTAGTTTTTACCGTCATCCAAATGATCCTCACCCGCGTTTCGCCATAGCATGCCCGCGTGGGGCGGGATGTTTACCTTCAACGTGAGATCCTCGGTCGTCCATGAAGCGATGTTCTGTGTTGGACTGAAGAGCGTGTTCTGGTAAGCGCTCGCATGATTGAGCATGAGATCGGCGGTTAAGTTGCGGTACTGCCAAGTGACCCCACTACGCAGGCGAAATTTGGGCGGTTCGGCAATGGATTGCTCGGCAGTCGGGTTGCACAGGATAGAAGTTGGTCGCGAAGTGACTCGCGGTCAGCCCAGCCATCATGATCGACGCAGCAGTTCGATCATCGATCGCGTCAGGCACTCGGTACGACGGAAGTTGCCGGGACGACGACCATGTCGGCGTAGCTGCCAGGAATAAACCCAAGCCACACGCTTCAATCCATCACGAGAAGTACGTGCTGTAGGCCACTGCCTTCCACTTCTCGTACTCCGTCCGCAGGGCATCCAGCTTCGCCATGATCGCCGTCCAGCTGTCGGCGCCCATGATGAGTCGCTGAGGCATGTCGGCGGACTTCACAAGATCGACCAGTATTTCGGCCATACGATCGGGATCGCCTGGCGCGTATACGCCGTCCTTGTCATTGGACAGGAGATCCATGATCTGATGTGCGGTCGGACCATAGGCGTCGATCCTGGGGCTACGCAGGTTACGTGTCGCAATACCGGTGCGGAACCCGCCCGGCTCGACGGTTATCACCTTGATGCCAAGCGGTGCGACCTCTTGCGACAGCGCATCCGTCAGGCCTTCAAGCGCATGTTTCGATGCACTGTAGTAGCCGAGGGCAGGCATGGAGACCATCCCGTTCAGAGACGAGATGTTGATGATCGTGCCACTCTTGTGGGCACGCATGCCGGGCAGCGCCGCGCGGATGGTGCTCGCCACGCCAAACACGTTTGTCTCGAACAGTGGCCGAATCTTGTCGTCTTCCCCTTCTTCAATCGCAGCCTGATAGCCGATTGCGGCATTGTTCACAAGTACGTCGATGCCGCCATGCCATTCTTCTGCGGCCGCGATGGCTGCCTGGATCCCGGAAGGCCTCGTCAGATCCATCGACAGAGGGAGTACGGCATCGGGATATGCTTCGACCAGCTTTTCAAGGCGAGCGCTGTCCCGCGCGGTGACGGCCACACGATGGCCGGCGCGCAACGCCGCATTCGCGACAGATGCGCCAAGGCCACTCGACGCGCCGGTAATGAACCAGGTTTGGGTATTCATAGCTTTCTCTTCGTGATTTCAATGTTTGGTTGGGAAAGGCCAGCCCGGCAAGTTGACCGCCTTCACCCGCTGGAGCTTGCTCTTCGAGCTCGACACGAGGACAGCTCTGGGCACGCGGACCTGCGAAAGATGCTGCCGGCCGTAGGCAGCCAGCTCCCAGCGTCGCATTTCGCTCATGCTGTCACCGTATCGCCGGGGAACATCTGCGCCCGTCCGCTACGCGCCGCGGCATCGATGGCCTGCAGCCACCCGTGCAGCCGGGCAGCATGGGCAAAGTCCGGCGCCAGCGCACCGGGCGTGCCCCGTGCCAGATCTCGAGCGAAGGCGGCGTACAGCCGCGCGACATTGGCTGCTGGACCTTCCGGCGCCTGTGGCGCCAGGTCGTATTCCGACGGTACCGTCAGCACTTGCACGGCACCATCACCTTGAGCGCCGGACAGCGTCGGGTTAATGACCTGCAGGTTGCCGACCGGCGAAGTCAACACCAGGTCGCCCTGGCTGCCATTGATCTCCCAGCGGAAGTTGTCGCCGCGCGACACGCCGCCGCGGTAGAACACTGAGGCCACCGCGCCGCTGGCCAGCCTCGCCGAGATGGCGATGTGATCCGGCGCAGACACCGAGACTGTGCCGCTTGTGTCGGACAGTGTCACCGTAGGCCGCCGCACCTCGGCTACCGCACGGATGTCGGCCAGATCGCCCAGCACGAAGGTGACCGCGTCCAGTGCGTGCATCGTCGGCACCGACAGCGTGGTGGCGCCGTTGGCGGCGTCGTAGATATAAGCGTGCGCCCGGTCAGTAACCGGACCCCAGCCGATGCCGGAACCCACCATCGTGGTCGCCAGCACCTCGCCGACATAGCCCTGCGCCACCAGGTCGCGGGCATAGCGGATGGCCGGTGCCATGCGTGCCTGCAGTCCGATCAGCGTATTCAGGCCAGCGGCCTGTGCTTGTTGCTGCAATGCCTGCGTTTCCGCCAAAGTCATGCTGAGCGGCCACTCGCACATGACCATCTTGCCCGCCGCTAGGGCGGCGGTAACCAGCTCGCGGTGATGGGGCAGCTTGACGGTGACGACGACCAGATCGATGTCCGGCCGTTCGATCAGCGCCGATGGGTCGCTGAAGGCGGGAACGCCGTAGGCTTCGGCGGCAGCGCGTGCGGAATCTTCGCTGGAGGTGGCCACCGCGCGCAGCTCGTACCGAGACAGTGCCGCAATCGCAGGCAGGTGGGAGTTGACCGCCCAGCCCGGGCGCAGAGGACTGGCACCGATCACGCCAATTCCGATCTTGTTCATGGTAGCTGCCATTCCTTAAAAGTCGAACAGACACCATGGTATCTTTTCTACACTAACTGTAAATTAGGCACTTTGAGGTAACGTAGTTGCCCGGAGGGAACCCGAGATGAAGGAAAGTGACGCGAAGAACAACGGCCGCGACTTTGATCGCCTGCTCCTCGATCAGATTGCCGACCGCTGGACCATCCTGGTGCTGGGCGCGATCTGTACCGCCGAGCGCAGCGGGATGCGTTTCAACGCGCTGCGACGGGAAATCGACGGCATTTCGCAGAAGACGCTGACACAGTGCCTGCGCCGGTTGGAACGCAACGGCCTGGTCGAACGGCACCTGATCGACGGCGCGCCGCCCGGCGTGGAGTACGTCATCACCGTGCTGGGCCATACGCTGGACAAGCCGTTCGATGCGCTCAATGCGTGGACCAGCAAGCATGCCGGGGCCGTCCGCGCCGCGCAGGCCGCCTTCGACGCCCGGGCGCAGGTGGTGCGGAGGCAGCGCCTGCCCTCTGACTTCGCGGTCAATCAGGACGAGGCGGGTTCGACAGGATCGGTTCGTGCCATGTACGCACGCCAGCTGCGGACGAAGCGACCAGTGCGAAAAACATCGGCTTGATACTTCGTCGCTAACGCTCGACAACTCGGCAGGCACTCATCCGTCAGGCTACATCTATCCGCACTTCGAATCGCCGCAATTCAGGCAGGTATTGCAGCCATCCATCATGACCACGGCAGCGGTGCTGCACTTTGCACAGAGCTGCGCACCTTCGGGAAAATGCGACTTTGAAAATGCATCGGTCTGCTTGGTGCGAGCCTCGAATTCGGCGCGCTTCTCATCCACCAATTTTCGCTGATGCACGTCGAGCTCGGGTTTCTTGAGCAAGCCGATCGACTGCAAGTGCCGCTCGATCACGTAGCCCAATTCGGCGATGGTCGAGGGCATGAATTTGCCGCCCGGCTGCCAATACCCGCCCTTCGGATCGAATACCGCCTTGAGTTCATCGACCAAGAACGTCGTGTCGCCGCCCTTGCGGAATACGGCGGAAATGACCCGGGTCAGCGCCACGATCCATTGAAAGTGATCGAGGTTCTTTGAATTGATGAATACCTCAAACGGCCTGCGCTGCTCATGCGGAGTGCCCTCATTGAGGACGATGTCGTTGATGGTGACGTACATCGCATGATCGGACACCGGGGTCTTGATCTTGTAGGTCGAACCGATCAGGACCTCGGGCCGCTCCAGCTTCTCGTGCATCCAAATGACGTTGTCTTGGGCCTTCAGCGCAGGCGCCGGCGCGGCAGCCTCCTTCGCTTCCGGCTTCTGCACCCGATACTTGGCGATCTTCTTGCCTATTTTAATGTGTGCCATGATCAGAACTTCCCGTAATAGCCTTCCTTCAGCGCATCGAACAGGTTCGCGGCGGTATGCATCTCACCGTCGTACTCGATTTCCTGATCGCCGCGCGCTTCGACTTCCGTGCCGTCCTCGAGCGTGAACACATAGGTCGTATTCTTGAGGTCGTCCTCTTTGACCAACACGCCTTGGAAGGCTTCCGGGTTGAATCGAAACGTCGTGCAGCCTTTCAGACCCTGCTCATAGGCATACATGTAGATGTCTTTGAAGTCCTCGTACTTGTAATCGGTCGGCACATTCGCCGTCTTCGATATCGAGGAATCGATCCAGAGCTGTGCCGCGGCCTGGATATCCACGTGCTCCTTGGGCCCGATGTCGTCCGCGGAAATGAAATATTCCGGCAGCTTCTCGGCGGGAAGTTGTGAACTCGGCATGGCGCGGGAATTGATCAATTCACGGTAGGCCAACAACTCGAAGGAAAACACATCGATCTTTTCCTTGGATTTCTTGCCTTCGCGCAGCACATTGCGAAAATAATGATGCGCAAACGAGGGCTCGATGCCGTTGGAGGCATTGTTGGCGAGCGACAAGGAAATGGTCCCCGTCGGCGCAATCGAGGTGTGATGCGTGAAGCGCGCACCGACTTCGGCAAGTTCATCGACCAGTTCGGGAGACGCTTCGGCGATGCGCTGCATGTAGCGGCTGTAGCGTGCATGCAGCACGCGGCCGGCCACGCGCGCGCCCACGCGCCAGCCGTCCTTCACCATTTCAGGGCGCTTGCGCAGCATTTCGCGCGTTACCGTGAATTCCTCGTTCATGATGGGCGCCGGACCTTTCTCTTTCGCGAGATCCAGGGCCGCCTCCCAACCCGCGACGGCCATTTCACGCGAGACATTCTGGGTAAACGCCACCGACTTCTTCGACCCATATTTCATGCACAGCATGGTGATGGCCGAACCCAATCCTAAGAACCCCATGCCGTGACGGCGCTTGCGCATGATTTCTTCGCGCTGCTGCGCCAGCGGCAGGCCGTTGACCTCGACCACATTGTCGAGCATGCGGGTAAAAATCTTCACCACCTTGCGATAGGTTTCCCAGTCGAAACGCGCGTCCTCGGTGAACGGATCGACCACGAATTTCGTGAGATTCACCGAGCCGAGCAGGCATGAGCCATAGGCTGGAAGCGGCTGCTCTCCGCAGGGATTTGTGGCGCGGACCTTTTCCGTCCACCAGTTGTTGTTCATCTCATTCACCTTGTCGATGAGGATGAAGCCCGGCTCGGCAAAATCATACGTGGAGGTCATGATCACGTCCCACACGCGCCGTGCCGGCAGGGTCTTGTAGATCTTGCAGGCGACCAGCCCCTCCTCGTTCGCGACATAGCCTTCCGTATAGGGCCATTCGCGCCAGACGAACTTGGCGGCGTCCGCAAGATCAGGCTTTTCTGCCTCAAATTCTTGGCGGCCGATGGGAAACGCGAGCGTCCAGTCGCCATCGCTCTTCACCGCCTTCATGAATTCGTCGGTGACCAGCAAGGACAGGTTGAACTGGCGCAGACGGCCGTTCTCGCGCTTGGCGCGAATGAATTCCAGCGCATCGGGATGTCCGATATCAAACGTGCCCATCTGAGCGCCGCGCCGGCCGCCGGCCGAAGACACGGTGAAGCACATTTTGTCGTAGATATCCATGAACGACAGGGGGCCCGACGTATAGGCTCCCGCACCCGACACATACGCGCCGCGCGGCCGTAAAGTGGAGAATTCATAGCCGATTCCGCAACCTGCTTTGAGCGTGAGGCCGGCTTCATGGACCTTCTTCAAGATATCGTCCATGGAATCGCGAATCGTCCCCGAGACGGTGCAATTAATGGTCGAAGTCGCCGGCTTGTGTTCCAGCGCGCCGGCATTGGACGTGACGCGGCCTGCGGGAATCGCGCCGCGGCGCAATGCCCAGAGGAACGATTCGTACCACTGTTCGCGGCAGTGCTCGCCTTCCACATCGGCAAGCGCGCGCGCGACACGCTTGTAGGTGTCGTCCATCGTTTTGTCGACGGGCGAACCATCCTTCGCGGTCAGCCGGTATTTCTTATCCCAAATGTCGAAGGACGCTTCTTGATAAGGAATGCTGCCAACATCTTTGGGCTGTATTTTGACCACCGTATTCATGGGTATCTACGCCGCTCCGTTATAATTATCGAGCTGAAAATAGAACGCAAATTGGGGTGTTCTCAGGAAAAAAAAGCGTTGGTGGACTAAACGTAAGACTGATGGGACTCAACGTACCTGTCGAACACAACATCTTGTGTTTAAGCCGAGAGGGTACGGCGCGATGGCAATCAGCGTCAAGGCTTTTTTCACAGTATTTTCGATCAAAAAAATACAGATATATCAATGATATAGCGAAATGTTCCGAGAAATTAGCTGATTACACTTCCGAAGGGCTAGGTCAAGAGGAAAAAGTACAAATCGCAAGATATTGTGTTTACACACGATATCCACATTATGTTCCATTGACTTTGAACTGCGTCACACTTTCCCGCCGCCTCAAAGCCGCGCTTATTTGCCAGGCCTTGACTCCTCGCGAGTTGAAATCGATTGCCAAGACCCAATTTCTCGACTCACACGCGTGGCTTTCGATTCACAAAATTTGCACTCATTATTTATTTTCTATGAGGAGTTTCAGACATGACTGTCGTACGTTATGAGCCATGGGCACTAGTCAGCCGGCTCCAGAAAGAAGTTGACCGTTTATTTGGCGCGCCGTTGACCACGGCCGCCGATTCCGGCGCGTGGTTGCCGCCGGTGGACATCCACGAGGAAGCGAATCAGTTCGTATTGCACGTGGATCTGCCGGGCGTCGATCCGAAGGCTGTTGAAATCACTTCCGAACAGGGAGTGCTGACCATTCGCGGGCAGCGCGAGGAATCACGCAAGGAGTCCCGCGAAGGATTCCGCCGCGTCGAGCGCATCAGCGGCGAATTCCAGCGCCGTTTCAGCCTGCCGGAGACCGCGGACGCTCAGAACATCAAGGCAAAGGTTGCCAATGGTGTGCTGGAAGTCTCAATTCCCAAGCTGGCGCAGGTGCAACCGCTTAGGATCCAAGTCGAAGCTGCCTAAGGGGATCCTTGGGACGCGCCCTTCAGTGTAAAATCGCGTCGATACTGGCGAGCAGGCCGGACGAATCCGTCCGGCCTTGCTTGCTCGCCGGCCCAAGATACCCCGAAGGACTTGCATGAATCTGCGTCTCAAATTTGCAGCCGCCGCACTCGCAGCGGCCGTTATCAGCGGGCCGCTTTACGCCGCCTCGCCGGCTCCCGTCGATGCGTCTCCCATGCCCTCGCTTGCCCCCATGGTCAAGCGCGTCTCTCCTTCTGTGGTGAACATCGCGACGCGCGGCACCATTAAAGAGCAGCCCGGACGCAATCCGCTGTTGGACGATCCGTTTTTCCGCCGCTTCTTCGACGCGCCGCCGGATTCGAAGCCGCGCGAACGGCAATTCCAAAGCGCCGGTTCCGGCGTCATCGTCGATGCCAAAAACGGCTACATCATCACGAATCATCACGTCGTCGAGAATGCCAGCGAGATCACCATCACGCTGCTCGACGACCGAACCTTCAGCGCCAAAGTGATCGGCTCCGATGAGGGCGCGGATGTCGCGGTGCTGCAGGCAAAGCAGCCCAATCTGATCGCCATGGCCATGGGCGATTCGACCAAGCTGGAAGTCGGCGATTACGTGGTCGCCATCGGCAACCCCTTCGGTTTGCAGCATACGGTTACCGCGGGCATCGTCAGCGCGTTGGGGCGCAGCGGCATCAATCCAGAGGCCGGCGGCTATGAGGATTTCATTCAGACCGATGCCTCGATCAATCCCGGGAATTCGGGCGGCGCGCTGGTGAACCTGCGCGGCGAGCTGGTCGGCATCAACTCTGCGATCCTGTCCAGGACGGGCGGCAATATCGGTATCGGCTTTGCCATTCCGGTGAACATGGTCCATAGCGTCATGGATCAGCTGATCAAATATGGCCAGGTCAAACGCGGGATTCTCGGCGTCCAGCTCTACAGCGTCACGCCGGACATCGCCAGGGAGTTCGGGCTGACCGAGACGACCGGAGCGCTGGTGGCGGGCGTGGCGCAGGGGTCGGCCGCGGAACGCGCCGGCATCAAAACCGGGGACATCATCACTTCGCTGAACGGCGTCACCATGAAGAGCTCAGGCGAGCTGCGCAATGCCATCGGCATGCTGCATGTTGGAGACAAGGTCGAGCTGGGCCTGCTGCGAGACGGCAAGCCGCGCAAAGTCACCGCCTTGATCGCCGACCGCGGAGAGGTGGAATCCGCAGGCGCCGCCGAGATCAATCGGGGTCTCGATGGCGCAGAATTGGCCGACGCGCCGGACGGCGGCGGCGTCGTGGTGAACAAGATTCAAGAAGCCAGCGCCGCGGCCCAATCGGGACTGCGCACCAACGATGTCATCGTGGGTGTGGGGCGCACGCCGATCACCAACATGAAGTCCTTCCGAGAGGCCGTGAAGGGCGCCTCGGTGCTGATGCTTCGGGTTCGTCGCGGCAGCGACACTCTTTTGCTTCCCATCCGCTGAATTTATGCGCCCATTATCCATCGTGGTTCTCGGCGGTACGGGGTTCTTAGGCACCCGGCTGGTTGCCAGGCTGATCAAGGATGGCCATGAGGTCACGGTGCTGTCGCGAGACCGCGAACAGCACAAGCACCTGCTGGTTCTGCCCGGCCTCACGCTCGAGAACTGCGATGTCTACGAGGAAGCGCAACTCAGCGAGCGCTTGCGCGGTAAGGACCTGGTGATCAACCTGGTGGGCATTCTCAATGAGCGCTGGTTCGGGGGAGCGGGATTCCGCCGCGCGCACACGGAACTCACCCAACATATCCTCAACGCCGCCCGTTCCGCCGGCGTGAGCCGCCTGCTGCAGGTGTCCGCCTTGAAGGCTGCCACCGGTGCGCCGAGCTACTATTTGCGCTCCAAGGGCGAGGCGGAAAAACTGATTCGCGATCAGCACACCGCATTGGATTGGACCATCTTTCAGCCGTCCGTGATGTTCGGCCCCGGCGACTCCTTTCTCAACCGCTTTGCAGGATTGCTCGCGGCGATTCCCTGGGTCTTTCCGCTGGCAAGACCCAACGCTCGTTTTCAGCCCGTGGCGGTGGACGATGTGGTGAACGCCATCAGGCTCTGCCTGCATGGCGGCGCGAGCAGCCGCCAAACCTACGAACTCTGCGGCCCACAGGTCTATACCCTGCGCGAAATTGTCGGTTTGGCGGCGAAACTGACGCACCGCCGGCGCTGGATCCTCGGCCTGCCGAATTTTTTGGGCCGATTGCAGGCGTTCTTCATGAATTTCGCGCCCGGCCGCCCGTTCTCCAGCGATAACTACAAATCGCTCACGGTCGACAGCGTGTGCAGCGAGGATGGCTTCGCGAAGCTGGGCATCAAGCCGCAGTCCATGGCGGCATCGGCGCGCCTTTTCCTGGGCGCCCAAGAGGACAACGCGCGCCTCAGCCAGAATCGCGCGGCCGCCGGAAGAGCCAAGTTCGGCCGCTAAGCTCGCACGATTCGCGGCTATCTCTGCTCGGACGATTCTGCGGGCTTAGGCAGTAGTTCGCCGAGCGCATAAAGGGACTTCTGTGGAAAGCGCTCGAGCGGATAGTACTTCGTGATGATCTCGACCGCCCTCTCGAATGAGCGGATGTCCAGGTGGCGCAACAAATACCGGACGTCATCCTCGTCGTGAAATTCGGATCCGATCCTCATCGCCAGGCATTTCATTGCCAGCAGGTACTCGGGTTGCGCGATCATGACGCGAAGGTGGTCGAGCGCCAGGTATTCTGCGTAATCGCCGTGGGCACTCATGAACCCCTTCACACCATCGTTGAGCCAGTCAGGATTCACGCGCGCACGAACCGCCACGCGAGCCGCGGCGTGGCGCACCTCGGTTGAGGGGCGGAACAGGGCATCCACATCCTGGGTAGACGGCCGCGCGGCATACGCAAGGCACATGACGGCGCCTCCGACAAGGAACAACTCGCCTTCCGTGCCGGACTCGCGCAATTCTTCATTCAAGAGTTCAAACAAACGGCGCAGATCCGCCTGAGTAAGCGGGCTCATGGGATTCAGATCCGATTGCCCAACGTTGCATCGATGAAAATATTGCGCCGCCTGAACGGCGGCGGTGAATGACTCAGCAGATGTAGGCGCAGAGCCTGCAGGGCCGTTCCAAACGCGGGATCGGACAGCGGCGAGATGGCGCGAGTCCACGCGGGCAACGCGAGCGCGCGTCTCTCGCAGGCATACTCCACCATTGCGGCGATGTAGTTGGCTAGAAAAGGGGTCAGTGTCACCGCGGGTGCCGCGGCAATCGCCTCGCGCAACTCGGCGGCCGTGAAGCCAGACAGCAAAGAGTTGAGTTCGGCAAGCGGGAAACTCGTGGGTCCCGGGCCGGCGCAGGCCTCCACGAGGTCACGAAACCGGCGGGCCGGAAGCGACAGCACACGCTCGAGCACGTAGCTGGACATGTCCATGCCCGCCCTCTTGGCGGCGCGGCGAATGGCGGCCTTCTCCTGTGCCGAGACGCGAATCTGCATCTGCGAGGTTTTCGGAGATTGGCGCATATTGCATATCTTGCCCGGCTGCCGCAGCAGCGTCAATACGCCTGTATTGACGCTCCAATCAAGTATCTCGCCCGGGCGGTCCCGGAAAGGCCTTTGCCGCGGCGAAGATCCATTCGCGAAAATGCGCCACCTTGGGAAGGGCCAGAAAACTTTTCGGACAGACGAAGTGATAGGCCGACGCGTACGGCAGCGCCCCCGCGCCGGCGAGCTTGAGCGTACCCTTCTGCAGCGAGCGCGTCACCAGCGTCCAGCGTCCCAGCGCATATCCCAATCCCTCCTCTGCCGCAGCCAGCAGGCCGGCAGAATCTTCGATGCTGGGCGCCCTGGAATGCCACGCGGCCTCCTCATCCGCCTGCGCCCACACGTGCCAGGGCTCATCGCCGCTCTCGAGCAGCGGGTATTTGCTCAAGGAGGCGCCGCGCTCGATCATGCCGTGCTGCTTGATGAGATCAGGACTCGCAACCGGCACCAGCCAATCGTCCAGCAATTTTTCGCTGTGCATGTTGGGATAGTCGCCGCGGCCGAAGCGAATTGCGATGTGATTTTCCGAGCGCGAGAAATCCACCAAGGCGCGCGATGTATGAAATCGCAATTCGATGTCGGGATATTTGCGTCGAAATGAGCGGATGCGCGGCAGCAGCCATATTTGCAGGAACGAGGACAACAGGCTGATTTGCAGTGGTCCCGCGCGGCGATGATGTTTCATCTGTTGCAGCGCAGATTCGAGTTTCTCCAGTCCCGATCTGACCGCCGGCAGCAGCTCCTGTCCCTCTTCGGTGATCTCCACGCGCCGCCCGCTACGCCGGAACAGCGGCACCTGGATATAAGCCTCCAACGTCTTGATCTGCTGGCTGACGGCCGCCGGCGTGACATTGAGCGCATCCGCGGCCGCTGAAAAGCTCAAGTGCGCGGCAACCGCCTCGAATACGCGCAAAGATCCCAAAGGCAATCTGTCGTACGCGCATGGCACTTTAAGCTTTCCTTAACAGTTGATCAGGGATTGAATTTGTTCGGATCCGACACGAAGGCCAACCTATGCACCGTGGATTCAATTCTTCAATGGAGCACATATCATGAACGATTTATTCATTGTCGCAAGACTGGTGCAGGGTCTTCTTGCGGTCACCATTGTATCCGCCATCGTGGCCGCGATTCAGTTCTCACTGGTGATGGCTTAAGGCGCTTGCGGCGTCGTGCAGACCAGCGCGTCCCGCTGTCGTTGGTCGAGTTTTGCAAGCTCGCGGGCACGGCGGTAGAACGCAGGCAGATCGCCGCCCACGGCCTGCAATTCGCGTTGAAATCCCGGCACGCAGGCGAAATAGGTGGCAATGGAGGCCAGATGGGCGTTGTTGATGTCGTCGGCGAACCAGGCATCGAACGGCGCACGGCCTCCCCACTCCTTTTTGAGCGCGGCGTAGGATTCACGCATTTCTTCGAATGCTTCGAGCTTGCGCTCGCGCAGCAGAGGCTGCGGCAGGCCTGAGGCATACAGCACACGCAGGCGGTTGCGCGTCTTGCTCATCAGAGCGATCACCTCGAAGTAACGGCTCTGCCGCAGCAGATGATCCGCCAAGTCCTTTTCGCGGCCCTGCTGTTGCAGCCAGCGCCGCACGCCCTCTTCTTCCACGGTTGTCGCGAGCGCCTCGTTGAAGGAGGCATCGTTCGGCACGTACAGCATTTGATGGGTCAACTCGTGGAAAATGATCGAAGCCAGTTCCACATCGTTCCAATTGACCATGGAGCTCAAGATCGGATCATCGAAGTGGCCAAGGGTCGAATAGGCTGCGACCCCCCCGACCACCACATCGAATCCTTTGGCGTGCAATCCGGCGGCGAAACGGCGCGCCCGCTTCTCGACGAAATAGCCTCGATAGGCCACACATCCGACGATCGGAAAGCACCACTGCTTCGGATCGACGGAAAATTCCGGTGCGGCGACCACATTCCACACCACATAGGGCCGGCCGATATCCGCATATTTTCGATAGCTGCCGTTATCCGGCAATCCCAGCGTGCGGCTGGCGAAGTCGCGGATGGCGGTGACCGATTTGAGCTGCGCGCGCAGTGCGGCGGGCGTCGAGGGCTTGTCGATGACGCCGGCGATGGGCTCTCGCTTGGACATGAGCGCCAAGTGGCCTTGGGCGCTTTGCAATAGATAGCAGCCACCGCTCGAGAATGCGATCAGCGCGATGGCCAACGCCGCGCGGATTGTGGCGGCCATGCTGTTAATATTCACGCATGCAAGTGTATCTGGTTGGCGGCGCCGTTCGAGACGCGCTGCTCGGTCTGCCCGTGAAGGAACGCGATTGGGTCGTCGTGGGAAGCACCCGAGACGAACTCTTGCGTTTGAAATATCGCGAAGTGGGCCGCGACTTTCCCGTGTTCCTGCACCCTGACTCCCAAGAAGAATACGCACTGGCGCGCCTGGAGCGGAAAGTATCGCCCGGCTATCGAGGGTTCGCGGTTGAATTTGGGCCCGAAGTGACGCTCGAGGAAGATCTCGCGCGCCGCGACCTGACCATCAATGCCATCGCGCAGGCCGAAGGCGGTTCGCTGATCGATCCTTATCGCGGCCAGAGCGACTTGAACGCTCGCGTCCTGCGGCATGTGTCGCCCGCCTTCATCGAGGACCCGGTGCGCATTCTGCGGGTGGCGCGGTTTGCCGCGCGCTTCGCTTCGTTGGGCTTTCACGTGGCGCCCGAAACCATGGCGCTGATGCGGGCGATGGTCGAACGCGGCGAGGCGGATGCCTTGGTCGCTGAACGGGTGTGGCAGGAAACCGAGAAGGCGCTGCACGAGCCGGGCGCCAGCGTGTTTTTTACGGTTTTGCGCGAGTGCGGCGCATTGAAAGTCATTTATCCGGAAATCGATGCGCTTTTCGGCGTGCCGCAACCCGAAAAATGGCATCCCGAAATCGACACCGGCGTTCACACCTTGATGGTGCTCGATCAGGCGGTACGATTGAGCACCGATGTAAGAGTCCGCTTTGCAGCGCTGGTGCACGATCTGGGCAAGGCGACGACACCGCCGGCCGAATGGCCCGGCCACAAGGGGCACGAAGAGCGCAGCGTGGCGCTGATCGGGGCATTGAGCGAGCGGCTGCGCCTGCCGAACGAGTATCGCGAATTGAGCGTGATCGTGGCGCGCTATCACGGCAATGTGCACCGTGCCTTTGAGCTGCGGCCCAAGACAATCCTCGGCATCTTGGAAAAGACGGACGCATTCCGCCGCCCCGAGCGCTTCGCGCAAGCGCTGCTCGCCTGCGAGGCGGACTCGCGCGGCCGCCTGGGCTTGGAAAATATTCCCTATCCGCAGCGGGAATATTTACAGGCCGCGCGCGACGCGGCCGCCGCAATCAAACCCACGCCGCAGGACATTGCGGAGCACGCCGGTCCCAAGATTGCGGAGCGCCTGCACGAGCGGCGCCTCCAGAGCCTAGCCGCCCTAGCCTCGCGCATCCAACCAGGCAAGGATGTTTGACACCGTGTCGCGGTAAAAACGCTCGTACAGGCTGCGCGACACGTAACCGATATGAGGCGTCGCCAGCAGGTTCGCCAGGTGGCGGTACGGATGATCCGGCGGGAGTGGTTCCGTGTCGTAGACATCGATGGCGGCGAAGGCGATTTTTCTTGCGTTGAGCGCGTGGACGAGGTCGGCTTCCACAACGATGGGTCCGCGCGAGGTATTGATCAAGCGCGCGCTGGGCTTCATCAAGGATAGCTCGCGGGCGCCGATGAGCCCGCGCGTGCGGTCGCTCAACACCAAGTGTATCGAGACGAAATCCGATAACCGCAACAGGTCGTCCTTGGACACCAGCGCTGCGCCGGCGGCAGCGGCTTTTTCGGCGGTGAGGTTTTGACTCCACGCAATCACTTTCATGCCGAATGCCAAGGCCACCTGCGCCACTTTTGATCCGAGGTTGCCCAGCCCCAAGATTCCCAGCGTTTGACCCGACAAGTCATCGCCGATGGTGTGCTGCCATCCGCCGCGCCGGACGGCCGCAGCCTCCTCGGTGAGGTGGCGTGCGCTGCCCAAGATAAGCGCCCACGTGAGTTCAACCGTGGGGCTGCCAAAATATCCGGTGTGGACCACCTTGATGCCGCGCGCAGCGGCCGCTTCCAGGTCGATGGAAGCATTGCGCGGACCGCTCGAGGCGATCAATTTTAAATTCGGCAATCGTTCGATGATGCCGCGGTTGAGCGGCGTGCGTTCCCGCATGACGCAGACGATGTCGTACGGCTGCAGGCGTTTGACCACGGCGTCGGAGTCGGCGAGATGGTCGTTGTACACATCAATCTGCGCGCGATCGGCGAGCCCGGACCAATCGGCCATCCTGAGCGCCACGTCTTGATAGTCATCCAATACCGCGATTTTCACGTAAGTCGTGTCCTTATAGGGTGTGCCGCAAGTCCAACAGTTCGAAGCCCGGCAACGGAATCTCCAGGCCTCGCAGCCATACCATGGCCTTGAAACGCTCGCCCATTTCACCGGGCAACATCAGTTGCCGCGCTTGCTGGGCAAGACGCGCAAATCGGTTCTCATCCTCGCCCGCCGCCAGCCGCATTTCTCGATCGATGCCGACACCCGCCAGAAAATGCGCCTGCGTGGTAAAGCCCGCCAATTCGAATCCGGCCTCGCGCGACGCCTCCGCGAGAAGAGTGAAATCCACCCACGCCGTGATGTCCTGCAAACCGACATTGACGAAAGGATCGCCGCTCACGCGATGCCGGTAATGACACACCAGCGTGCCGTCGTGCCGCTCCGGCAGATAATACGCGGCGCGCGGCAATCCATAGTCGAACCACAGTACGGCGCCGCTGCGCAGCGATTGCGTGACGGCGCGAGTCCACGCCGCGGTACGCGGGCAATACTCCGAGACGTATCCCTCGTCCCAGCCGCCGCCAGCCTCGTACAAGCGGCGGCAGGCTTGCACCATCGCCGCATTCGCCGGACGCGCAACCCACGCGAAATTCCCGTCATCGATACCGACACCCAATTCATCGACACCGTTCGCACGCCAGCGAAAGCGCGCCACCGGCAATGCATCCAGCACCTCGTTGGCGAGGACAACGCCGTCAAAGGGCGCATCAGGCGGCCGATCGAGCCAGCCGACGCGCTCGAGCAGATGCGGCAGACGCTCTTCAAGAAGTGCGCGCTGGCGCTCACGCAGGTCGGCGCTCACCTCCAGAATCCAGTAGTTCTCGGGCAACTGCCCCAAGCCTTCGAGGCGCGCCAATATATCCGCGGCCAGGCGCCCGCTGCCGGCGCCTATTTCGAGAATGGATGGGGCGTGCAATGCTCGCAGCACGTCGGCGCATTGCAGCGCCACGCAGCGGCCGAACAGGCTGGAGATTTCCGGAGCGGTCGTGAAGTCGCCGCCTTTCCCTAGCTTCTGAGCGCCGCCGCTGTAGTAGCCCAAGCCCGGCGCGTACAGCACCAATTCCATGAACTGCTCGAAACTGAGCCAGCCGCCGGCGGCCGCGATTTGCTCCGCGAGATGACGATGCGCGAGCGCGCTGTGTTCGGCTTGAGCCTCGCTCAACATCATTGCGCGCCGCCGCAAATCTTGTATCGTTGCCGCGCATGGCAGTCATCGACGACAATTTTGCGCTCCGCGATCGGGTCGTGTTGATCACGGGCGGCGCGCGGCGCGTCGGCGCCGAGATTGCGCGCATATTGCATGCGGCGGGCGCGAATGTATTGATTCACTATCGAACCTCGGCCGCCGCGGCCATTGCTTTGGCCGACGAATTCAACAAGCTGCGCGCCCACTCGGCGGCCATCTTTGCCGCGCATCTTTTGAACGCGGATGCACCCGATAAGCTCGTCGCCGCAACCCTGCTCGAATTCGGGCGCTTGGATATTTTGATCAACAACGCCTCCAGCTTCTATCCGACGCCGATCGGACAGATCACGGTGCCGCAGTGGGACGATCTGATGGGGAGCAATCTCAAAGTCCCGCTGTTTCTGTCGCAGGCAGCTGCGCCCTGTTTGCGCGCGCAACGCGGACTCATCATCAACATGATCGACATCCATGGCTTGCGGCCCTTGAAGGCGCATCCGGTTTACAGCGCAGCCAAGGCGGGACTTGCGATGCTGACCCGCTCGTTGGCCCGAGAGTTGGGCCCCGAGATTCGCGTCAATGGCATCGCGCCGGGCCCCGTGCTGTGGCCGGAAGGCGACATGGATGAGGCGCTGAAGCGCGAAATCATCGATAAAACCGCGCTGAAACGCCACGGCACGCCCCAGGATATCGCGCGCACGGCACTGTTCTTGGCGAAGGATGCGCCATATATCACGGGTCAAATCATCGCGGTGGACGGCGGCCGCAGCATTTAGGCGCGTTCATCGGACCGCAGGTGCCGCGATCGCGGCGCGCCACGTTTGCAAATCCGCAGCATTGCGCTCCAGCATGACGCCGACGTCGCGTGAGCTGCGGATCGCGCCGGGTTTGCTCAGCGTGATGCTGACCCACGCAACGCCGAAATCCTGAAGAATGAGCATGGCAATGTGCTCGGCGAGGGTTTCCACCAGATGGAAACTGGATACCTCTACAAAAGCCAGTACGCGCTTGGCGACTCCCTTGTAGTTCAAGGTGTCGTGGATGGAATCGGACAGCGCAGCCTTGCGGATGTCGGCGCTGAATTCGATGTCGATGAGAACGGTTTGTTTGACCTGTCTTTCCCAGTCGAAGATGCCGACGATGGTCTCGGTCTTCAGCGCATGAATGAAAATTTTGTCCAATCGATTTAGACCCCTATGCTGCCGAGTTCCCAATTGGCACGTGCACTCATTCCCAGGCCGCTAAGCATGCCCGCAGCCAATCGCAGGCATCCTGCCAGTGCAATCATTGCCCCATTGTCCGTGCAAAATTCGGTGCGCGGAAAATACACGTCGGCGCCTACACTTGAGCCCACCGCCGCCAACCGCTCGCGCAGCCGGCGGTTCGCGCCCACGCCGCCGGCAATGACCAGGCGCTTATGACCGGTCTGAACCAGGGCACGCCGGCATTTTTCGGCCAGTGTCTCGACCACGGCGTCCTCGAAGCCGCGCGCGATATCGGCGCGGACCGGTCCGTGCAAATCGCGGCCGCGCAAGGCTACTAGGGCTGCGGTTTTCAGGCCACTGAAACTGAAATCCAAGCCCGGGCGGTCGAGCATGGGCCTGGGAAATACGAATTGACCGCTGCGACCGTCTTCGGCGAGCGTGGCCAATGCGGCGCCGCCGGGATAGGGAAGCCCCAGCAATTTCGCGGTTTTGTCGAATGCCTCTCCAGCCGCATCATCCAGAGTTTCTCCCACTATCAGGTACTCGCCCAACGCCGCGACACTCACGAGCTGGGTATGGCCGCCGGAGACTAACAGGGCGAGGAAGGGGAAGGCAGGCTGCTTGGGCTCCAGCAGGGGCGCCAACAGATGTCCTTCCAGATGGTGGATCCCCAACGCCGGCTTGCGCCAGGCCAAGCCCAAAGCCGTCGCAAAACCCGCTCCGACCAGCAATGCCCCAATCAGCCCGGGGCCGGCCGTGTAGGCGATCCCGTCGATGGTGTCCTTGTCCGAGTGGGCCTCCGCCAGCGCCTCCCTTACCAAGGGCAAAAGCCGGCGAACGTGGTCCCGGGAGGCCAATTCCGGCACCACCCCGCCGTAGGCCTGGTGCATGGCGATCTGGCTGTAAAGGCGATGCGACAGAAGACCCCTCGTCCCGTCATAGACAGCGACGGCGGTCTCATCGCATGAACTTTCAATGCCTAAAACGCGCATATTTTTGCCTTTTACTGGGGCGCACTTTAGAATGCGCCCCCCTGTCGCCGAATGCCGGCGGCCGTGCCACCAATTTTTGAGGTCTGAATGCCCAGCGTTCGTGTTCGTGAGAATGAGTATTTTGACGCCGCCCTGCGTCGCTTCAAGCGTGCCTGTGAAAAGGCGGGCGTCCTCACCGAGCTGCGGCGCCGTGAATTCTACGAGAAGCCGACCCAAGAACGTAAGCGAAAAAAAGCCGCCGCGGTGAAACGGCACTTGAAGCGCCTCTCGCGAGAGAACATGCGCGGTACGGGTCAGCAGCCTGCGAGTCCGCCGCCGGCTGCCCCGCCCCGACCGTCCTACTAAGGGAATTGGTCGCGGTTTGAGTACTCTCAAAGAGCGAATTACCGACGATATGAAGGCAGCGATGCGCTCCGGCGAGAAGGAGCGGCTCGGTGTCATTCGCATGATCACCTCTGCCATCAAGCAGCGTGAAGTCGATGAACGCATCACGCTCGATGACACGCAGGTCTTGAGCGTTCTCGAGAAGATGATCAAACAACGCAAGGAATCGCTGGTGCAGTTCCAAGCCGGCAATCGCCAAGATTTGGTCGACAAGGAAAGCGCGGAAATCACCCTGCTGCAGGGCTACATGCCTTCGCAGCTGAGCGGCGCCGAAATCGACGCCCTGATCAATGAAGCGGTGGCCGCGACCGGCGCCTCGAGCATCAAGGATATGGGCAAGGTCATGGGCCTCATCAAGGCCAAGGCCCAGGGCCGCGCGGATATGGCGTCGGTCGGCGCAAAAATCAAAGCCAAGCTGGGCGGATAACCCAAAAGGCGGTCCATGACCGGCCGAATTCCAGATTCGTTCCTCGACGAACTCGTTTCGCGTTCGGATATCGTGGACATCATCAGCGCGCGCGTGCCGCTCAAAAAGGCCGGCCGCGAGTACAAGGCCTGTTGCCCGTTTCACAACGAGAAATCCCCGTCATTTTCGGTCAGTGCGGAAAAGCAGTTCTATCACTGCTTTGGCTGCGGCGCGCACGGCACCGTGATCGGCTTTCTCATGCAATACGAGAAGATGGAGTTCCTGGACGCCGTCGCGGATCTCGCGCAGCGCGCCGGGCTCGAGCTGCCGCGCGAGGCGCAGGCGCCGCGCGATCCCGGCAGCGCCGACCTGCATGACCTGATGTTGCGGGCGGCGCGCTTCTTCGAGCAGAATCTTTCGGACAATGCGCGGGCGCGGACGTACGTCGAGAGGCGCGGCATCGACGCGAAAATCAGCGCTAAATTCAGCTTGGGGTACGCGCCCGACGCCTGGGAGGCGCTGCTGAAGCGCTTTGGCGCGCAGGAAGAGGATCGGCGCCGCCTGCTGCAGGTGGGCCTCGTTCTCGAGCGCAGCGGCGAGCGCACCAGCGGCTTCTACGACCGTTTCCGCGATCGATTGATGTTTCCGATTCGCGATTCACGCGGGCGCGTCATCGGATTCGGTGGGCGCGTCATCGATCAAGGCGAGCCCAAGTACATGAACTCGCCTGAAACGCCGCTGTTTCACAAGGGCCGCGAGCTTTACGGGCTCTACGAGGCGCGCCAGGCGCGCGGCGACTTGAAGCGCTTGCTCATCGTCGAGGGTTACATGGACGTGGTCCGCCTGCACCAGGCAGGAATCACCTATGCGGTGGCCACGTTGGGGACCGCCACCACGCAGGAACACCTGAACAAGATCTTCCGCATGACCAGCGAAGTGGTGTTTTGCTTCGATGGCGATCGCGCGGGTCGCCAGGCCGCATGGCGGGCGCTGGAAAACGCCCTGCCCCTGGCGCGCGATGGACGGGAACTCAAGTTCATGTTTCTGCCCGAGGGGCACGATCCGGACACACTGGTGGCCGAAGAGGGCCCGGAAGCGTTCGAAAACCGGATGAAGGAGGCGCTGCCGCTCTCGGAATACCTGGTGCAGCAGCTGATTGCCGATGTGGACTTGGACCATATCGATGGACGCGCAAAGTTAAAGGCCCTGGCGGGGCCCCTGTTTGCGCGCATGCCGGAGGGCATATACCGCGAAATGCTGGCGGAGCGGCTTGCATCCAGGGTCAGCATGCCGGCAAATAAACTGAAGGAATTCTTCGCAGCCGGCGAGCCGAAGCGAGCCGCGGGCCACGCCTCGGAACTACGGGTTCGGCAGCGCGGTCGAATGAGTGTCGGGCGCGGTAATCTGCTGACTCAGGCCATTACGCTGGTGCTGCACCACCCTGCGGCGGCGGGCGCCATCGAGGACCCTGACCTGCTGGGCAGCATCGATAAAACCGGTGTTTCCGTCCTCAAAGAGCTCCTGGAGCAGGCGGCCACGGCCTCCTCACCCAGCACGGCTATGCTGCTCGAACGGTGGCGAGATCGCGCCGAATACGAGCGTTTGACCGAATTGGCCACGTTGGACCCTCAGATGCCCGATACGGCCTCCGCGGCCAAGGAATTGAAAATGGCGGTCGAGAAACTGCTTGAAGAGTACGGTCCGGGCCGCCGAATGGACGAATTATTGAAAAAAGCGGAGGAATTGGGCTTGAATTACGATGAAAAGGCCGAATTAAGCAGCCTACTCAAGTCCAAAGGCCGCTTTCGAGCGCCTTAAACTGCCGAAGCATTTGTGGCTACGGAATGGCCACAATCGTATACTGCTCGGCTTGCATTTTTAAATGTCCAGATTCTCTACGAGGCGTCCACCTTGATCAAAAAAGCGCCAGCAGGCACAGCTACTCAAATCGCGGACGAGCGTCAGTCGCAATTGAAATTATTGATCGCGCGCGGCAAGGAGCAGGGCTACCTCACCTACGCTGAAGTCAACGATCACCTACCGAGCGAAATCGTCGATCCCGAACAGATCGAAGATATCGTCAACATGATCAACGATATGGGTATTCCGGTGTACGAAAAGGCGCCGGACGCCGAATCATTGTTGTTGACGGATGCGACCGCCGCTCCCGATGAGGAAGCGGTGGAAGAAGCCACCGCCGCGCTCGCCAATCTCGATGCGGAGTTCGGGCGCACCACCGATCCGGTTCGCATGTACATGCGCGAAATGGGTACGGTCGAATTGTTGACGCGCGAAGGCGAAATTCGCATCGCCAAGCGGATTGAAGAAGGTCTCGAGGCCGTCAAGATCGCGCTCGGCAGTTATCCCGGCACCTACGACTTGCTGCTGCGGCATTACGAGACGGTCAAGGCCGGACAAATGCGCCTGGTCGATGTGATCGTCGGCTTCGTCGATCCGAATGCGCCGGATGAAATCGCGCAGCCGCAGAATCCCAAGATGATGGCGCTGGAGCGCGAAGAAGCGGCCAATGACGATGATGAGTCCGATGGCGATGAAGACGAAGAGGCCATCGATACCGGGCCGGATCCGGAGGAAGCCGCCAAGCGCTTCAGCTCGATCGCGAAGGCGCATCATCAGTTCTTGAACTCGCTCGACAAGCTCGGATCGAAGGATCCGAAGACCTTGAAGATCCGCAAGAAGCTCTGCGGCGAATTGATGGAGCTCAAGCTCTCGCCCAAGATGTTCGATCAGCTGATCGACAATCTGCGCCAGCATGTGACCGAAGTGCGGCTGCTCGAAAAGGAAATCATGTTCCTTTGCATCAAGCAGGCCGGCATGCCGCGCAAGGACTTCATTTCGACTTTCCCCAAGAACGAAACCAGCACGCGCTGGCTCGACAAGCACATCAAGGCGAAGAAGCGCTATTCGGGGCCGCTGGCGAAATTCAAGGACGAGATCGAGCGGCGCCAGAACAAGCTCAAGGACCTGGAAGGCCTGTTTCACGTTCTGATCAACGAGATCAAGGAAATCAATCGCGAGGTTTCCATCGGCGAAGCGAAGGCGCGGCGCGCGAAGAAGGAAATGGTCGAGGCGAACCTGCGCCTGGTGATTTCGATTGCCAAGAAATACACCAATCGCGGCCTGCAGTTCCTGGATCTCATCCAGGAAGGCAATATCGGCTTGATGAAGGCCGTCGATAAGTTCGAGTACCGGCGCGGCTACAAGTTTTCGACTTATGCGACCTGGTGGATCCGCCAGGCGATCACCCGCTCGATTGCCGATCAAGCCCGCACCATCCGCATCCCGGTGCACATGATCGAGACCATCAACAAGTTGAATCGCATCTCCCGGCAAATGCTTCAGGAAATGGGGCGCGAGCCCACGCCCGAAGAGCTTGCGGTGCGCATGGAAATGCCCGAGGACAAGGTTCGCAAGGTCTTGAAGATCGCCAAAGAGCCGATCTCCATGGAAACCCCCATCGGCGATGACGAGGATTCGCATTTGGGCGATTTCATCGAGGATACCTCGGTGTCTTCCCCCATCGATTCGGCGACCACGGAATCCCTGCGCGAAACCACGCATTCGGTGCTGGCGCAGCTGACGCCGCGGGAAGCGAAGGTATTGCGCATGCGCTTCGGCATCGACATGAACACCGATCACACGCTCGAGGAAGTGGGCAAGCAGTTCGATGTCACCCGCGAGCGGATACGCCAGATAGAAGCCAAGGCGCTGCGCAAGCTGCGTCATCCCAGCCGCAGCGAGCAGCTGCGCAGCTTCTTGATGGATGATTGATTGGTATATGCGATCGTGATTATAAGGGCCCCGCGTGGGCCCTTATTTTTTGCTCTTTTTCAAGCGCTTCGCGCAACTTTCAACGGGGTCGTAGGAACGACCCCGCCCTTTGGGCGCTCGCTCCGCGAGCGTCAGCCCGCGACGACTTCCATCGTGAGATGCCGCTCGCTGCTGAGTGAATTGGCCACCAGACAACTGCTCTCCGCCTTTTCCAATAATTTCTTTGCCCGCTCGACATCCGCGCCTGGTGCGATATGCAGCGTGGCGTGCGTATCAAAGCGGGTGAATCGCATCTTGCCGTCGACGCGATCCAAAGTCCCTTGGGTGCGCGCCTCGAGGCGCTGCCAGGAGTATTTGGACGCCGTTGCGATCGCGCGAAAGCCCAATACGAAGCAATCTGCCACCGCCGCGGTCAAGAGGCCTTCCGGCGACCATTGATTGCCCGGACCGTCGAATTCCTTGGGCGCGGAGGATTCGATGATCCTCACGCCCTCCGTGGACAGCGGCACGTCCCCGTCCGGACGAATGGAAGCGTTGACGGTGTAGTGATGCGGGAAGGGATGCATAAAACTCCTTAGGGCAAACCAAACAGTTTCAGTTCCGGACTATGATCGACCAGGCGTATGGTCCGCTCGAATTTGAGCCCGATTTTCTCCAGTACGGCGATGGACTGCGCGTTGTCAGGCGATGTGATCGCGACGATACGAAGGAGATTCAGCGCTTCCCTGGCATGCGCCAGAACGGCAGCCGCGGATTCCGCCGCGTATCCTTTTGAACAGTACCGCGAGAGAAATGCGAATCCCACATCCGGCTCATTCAGCCCTTCGCGCTTGACCAGGCCGCAGATGCCGATTGGCGTCCCCGCGGGGCTCCCGTCGAGCGCGCCGTGGCGCAGGCACGCGGCATACAAACCGAAGCCATTGCGCGCATAGCTGTCCATCGGCCCTTGCAGAATGTAGTTTCGAGCATCGGCGACGGTTCTGACGCCCTTGTCGCCGATGTTGCGAATGAAGCTGGGTTCGTTCAACAGCTCCAAAATAAATTCGGCATCGCCCAAGTCGAGCTCGCGAAGGCTCACGCGGGCTGTCTGAATGATGCTCATGGCGATTTCGCCGCGGCGCTCAAGCCGAATGTTTCCGCCAAGAGCGAGTACGAATGGCGGCGCGCCTGCGGGTCGAAGGTCCAGGTGTTGATCACGATTTCATCGAGCGCGAGTCTGCGCGCCAATGTGTGCAGTTTCTCCGAGACTTGAGCGGCCGTGCCCACCAGGGCCGCTGCTCTTGACTTTTCGATCGTGGCTCGCTCCGCATCCGTATAGGGGTGGCCGGCGGCCGTCTCCGGCGATTCCAAGGGCAGTCTCAAGCCCTTTTCGAATCCCGTTCGCCAATACTCGCGCGTCATCAGCAGGCGTCTCGCCTCGCTCTCGGTGTCTGCGGCCAACGCCCAAACACAGATGGTGGCTTGAGGGCGCGGATATCTCTCGGTGGGCCGATAGTTGCGGCGATACAGGCCGAGCGCTTCGTCCACGCCAACCCCCTCGCTAAAGAAATAGGCGAACGCGTACGGCAATCCAAAATGCGCCGCCAGCTGCGCGCCGTAATCGGAGCTTCCGAGTATCCACAATTGCGGACTGGTGGCGCCGCTGGGAAGCGCCATGATGTTGCGATACGGATGATCCGCCGGCAGTGCAATCCCCGACACCCAGTGCTGCAATTCCTGCACCTGCCGCGGAAACTCTTCGGCGCCATGCGAATGGGGATTGAGCGCATGAGCCGTCAACCCATCCGATCCGGGCGCGCGGCCCACACCTAAATCGATTCGGCCCGGGGCGATGGCCTCGAGCACTCGAAATTGTTCCGCCACCTTGAGCGCGGAATAGTGCGGCAGCATGACGCCGGCGCTGCCCACGCGGATGCGCCGCGTTGTCGCGGCAACGGCGGCAATCAAAATTTCAGGTGCCGTGCCGACGATGCTGGCGCTGTTGTGATGTTCTGAAACCCAGTAGCGTTCATATCCCAGTGCATCGCAATGCTGCGCCAGTGCGATTGAATCGCGGATCGCAGCACCCTGCGTGCTGCCCGCCGAGAAAGGAGATTGATCGAGCACGGACCATTTCATTGGGCGGGCGGTGATTCCGGTCCGGGATCGAGGGAAGCGAGCATCGCCGCAATTTCATGGGAGTCCGCATCGGCCGCGTCCTGCAAGTTGCGTATCACGCCCTGGCGATCTGCGTGCGGACGGTTCTGACTCACTTTCCATTTGCCCGCCAGGCTTACGATCGAGAATTCGAATCCGACAATCAAGCTCAACATTTTCTCGATATATGGCGCCGGCGCGTCGTCAATCTTCCAGGGCTGTGAGCGCGGCTTTTCATGCGTGTTGGTCAATCCAGCCACGAAGCTTCGCAGCCACTGTGCATCATGGACGAAGCGCAACGTGCCGCTGGCATGCACCACCGCGTAATCCCACGTCGGGACCACCTCGCCGGTGGCCGCCTTCGACGGATAGAACGAGGGGGAGATGTAGATTTGCGGACCTTGGAAGATCGCCAGTGCCTGCGAATCGCTGCGATATTCCCGCCACAGGGGATTCGCGCGTGCGATATGGCCGCGAATACATCCCAGCGGAGCCGGCTCATCCAGTGTTTGCACCGGCACGTGATTGGCGATGAGTCCCGACTCGCACTGCGTAACCAAGGTGGTCAGCGGCCGGGCGCGCATCAGCGCGTGCAGCACGTCAGTGCGAGTCTCATTGAATTGCGCAGGCAGGTACAAAATACTTCCTCGTCGGGCCGCGGGCCCAGCAGCCTAATTGTTCTCAAGGCCGCTGGCGAGCACCGTGCCGCCGCTCGAATTCGGCTTCGGCCTCGAGCCAATCTTCCATTTCATGGCCAGGCTCAAAGCCGCGGTTGAGGGCTCGAAAGTAGGCGATTTCTGCAATTATGATCTGGCGCGAGCTCACTGCCGCCGGCGCGACGAACCGCAGTGGATCAAACGACGGCCGGCTGTTGATTGCCATGGAGGTGAGATTCCATAAGGCGCAGGACGTTCAGGCATTTTCCATGTTACCTCTCTGCGCGCGCGTGCGCGCATGCCTAACGGGGGCCTGTCGACGGATGGTAATGCATCTATAATGATGCATATGTTGAATAATAAGTATGTTTACAGCAGTATTTGTCGATGAGTTCCGAAGCACGGTTGTATTCGCTTGAACAAGTGGCTGAGCGCCTGGGGCTGCAGGTCAGGACGGTACGCAGCTATGTTCGCAGCGGCCGGTTGAAGGCGATTCGCATCGGCAAACAATATCGTGTGACGCGAGAGTCCCTCGAGGACCTGACCGGACCTGCGCCTCAGCGAGATGCGGTTCCCCGACATCGCCAGGTTGAAGTGTCGAGCGTCATTCAAGTCGATGCCGTCAGCCGAGACACGGCGAGCCGGGTGACCAATCATCTTGTGGGATCAGCGAAGGCGTCTCGTGACGATGGCTCCCCGCTGCGGGTTGAAGCGATTTACGATGAAGGGCGCTCGCAACTCAAAGTCATCGTCATCGGCTCCCTGCTCAACGCCGCCAATGTGTTTCGATTGCTGGGCGCTCTGCTGGAGGCTTAGGTCCAGCCGGCTGATGCTTGACAAACAAAGCGGCCCGCGCCGATGATTTCTGAACATATGTGCAGAAACATCAAGACTCTCTTCAACTTCGAGCCGCCGGTGACGGACGATGAAATCCGCGCGGCGTCGTTGCAGTTCGTGCGCAAGGTCAGCGGTTTTCACAGCCCGTCCAAATCCAATGAATCGGCCTTTCTGGGCGCGATCGGTGAAATCGAGGCCGCCTCCAGAAAGCTTCTTGAATCCCTTCAAACGAATGCGCCGGCACGAAATCGTGAAGAGGAAGCCTCTAAAGCAAAGACGCGCGCGGCGTTGCGGTTTTCGCGGGTAACCTGAACCTCTTTTTCGTACAGGCTGCGGCCGAGACAGGAGTCAATGGCAGACAAATCCGGCCAGGCCGATGTCCTGATCGCCGGTGCAGGGCCGACCGGTTTGGTGTTGGCTTTGTGGCTGACAAAACTAGGCGTGCGCGTAAGGATCATCGACAAAGTCGCGGAACCCGGGACAACGTCGCGAGCACTGGCGGTTCAAGCGCGAACGCTCGAGTTCTACCAGCAGATTGGACTCGCTCAGGCGGTCGTGGACCGCGGCCATCACGTAGCGGCTCTGAACTTGTGGGTGAAAAACGCGCGGGCGGCCCGCGTGCCGATCGAGGATTTGGGACAGGGACTGACTCCGTTTGGATTTCCCATTATTTTTCCGCAGGACGAACACGAACGCCTACTGATCGAACGCTTGAGCGAGATGGGTATAGAGGTGGAGCGCCCGGTGGAACTCACCGCCTTTGAAGATGACGGCAAGCAGATTCGCGCGACCTTGAGCAAAGCCGGATCCGAGGAAACGGGCACGTATGCCTATCTCGCCGGTTGCGATGGCGCTCGCTCCAAAGTGAGAGAAGTGCTGGACACAGGATTTCCCGGCGGAACCTACGATCATCTATTCTTTGTGGCGGATGTCGATGCCGTCGGACCGCCCATGAACGGCGAACTGCATGTCGGACTGGATGAGGCGGATTTCCTGGCCGTGTTTCCATTGGCGGACACAGGCCGCGGACGATTGATCGGCTCGATCCGCGACGATGCCGCGAATGATCATGAGCACCTGCAGTTCGACGATGTCCGAGCCC
>Ga0193709_1000090_pt1 | contig 40175 bp, 34 predicted proteins | sample H3c2metaG_FD_160571 | JGI IMG/M metagenome (GOLD analysis project Ga0193709, IMG submission 160571) | Soil microbial communities from a riparian zone of the East river system, Colorado, United States - H3c2 | ecosystem: Environmental > Terrestrial > Soil > Riparian zone | place: USA: East River...
TTATCGTGAAACTAGTGCATCCAGAATCCCTTGCCTGGGTGCTGGTCGCGACGGGGGCGGCGGTAATGGTATAGGTCGCAGGGGTGCCTGCCGACGTCGTATTGGCCGGCGCCGCCGCCGGGATAACAGTCAGCGCTGTGATGTTGTAGTACCCGCTGCCCACGGGGAATGGCACTGTTGCAGTAGTTGCGTAGCCCAGATCACTGGGAGTCGTGCTATAGGTGTTGTTGGTGCTGAAGTACCGCTCTTCGAGGCTCGCTATATTGAGCAGGGCGGATTTTGCTTCCGTGCGTCTCGACCTCATGATGTAGGAAGTATAGGAAGGTATGGCGATGGCGGCCAAAATGGACGCAATCACCATGGCAATCACGAGTTCGATGAGCGTAAAACCCCGCTGCCTTCGAGCCGGCGGCTGCACGCGGCGAAGTAAGACTGTCTTGTACATGCGCATATCCTTTTTTAGCTCGCGTGACTTTGCCTAGCGTTTCTCGATCCAAGTGAGGCGACTGCCCTTCGACCCCGCCGGCGGATTGATCTGGCTGATGGCGCCGCTGCCGCTGGTCGTTTGTGTCACGAGATACGTATTGGTGCCTGCGATCACGACCGACGGAGATCCGGTGCCGCTCAATGCGACGCCGCTCACCGAGTCGCCGCCGATGCTGATGAATTGATGGTTCGCGTTGCCGAAGAACGAATTGGTAAAGGCGCCACCGGTGGCGGGGTTGATCGCCATGGTCCAACCGCCGGCCAAGGTCGATGAACAAAGCGCCATCAACGTCGTTGGCGGTATGGTGGTGTTGACGAGGAATGCGCCGTTTTGGAGCGTCGGGTTGAAAATGACCTGCTCATAAATTTTCGCCGCGCTTGGAACGGTGGTGCTCGCTTGCAGGCCATTCGGGTCCCTGGGGTTGCCATATCCGGACGACAGTCCCAGGTACCAGCCGAACTGCTTCGTCGACGTGGTGCTGGTGTCGGCCCAGCTGATCGTATTGTTGCTTATGGTCTCGTAGAAGTACTGCGTCCCGATCTGAACACTGCTTGAACTCAAAACATCACTGGTGTCGTAGGTGTTCTTGACGGACTGACTCTGCAATACCGTGTTGCCGGATAGGCCTCCGGAAATGGCCGACGGTGCCGAGCTCCCCGACAGACTGGCATATTTGACGTGCGACATCGAATTCCAGTTGCTCAGATTCCAGTCCCAGATACCGATCAGATATTGCTGCGATGTCGCGTAATTCGCCGGCGTATTGTTATTAAATGGTGTTTGCCGGCCGGTGCCGAACTCCACCAGCACACGGGGAGTTGCGGTCGATGCGATCGATGCAACCACGACCTTGGTGGTGATGGGAATCGAAGCGCTGCCGGTGCTGTAGATGGGCGTTCCGGCCCCTGTGCCCGTCATTGCGCTGCCGGACACTGAGGTCACCGCCCACTGCGTAGGGTCGCTGTTCGTCAAGTCGAAGCGCCAGACATTGCCCAGCAAATCGCCTGCGTAAACATAGTCCGTCACGTGATCGCCGTCGAGATCCGCAGGCGTGACGTAATAGATGCCGTTGGGCGAGCCGGTCCGGGCGCCGACTCCGGTGCTCAAGTAGTAAAACGTCGGCTGACCTGAGTTGTTCGCGATCATCACGAAAATGCCGGCGTCGCCGTTGTAGCTGCCCGAGCCATTGCCGAATACTGCGCCCCAGGACGTGTCCGGGTTGCCGCTGCCGGTGGCGTTGTGGAACTTGCGGATTTGCGGCGTTCCAAAAGTCTTGCCGAGGCTGTTGCCGCAGCTCGAGCCGCCGCCCGACACCGTGCCGACGCAGCTGAAGGTTGCCGTGCCGCCCGTCACCGTCGTCGTGACCACACCGGTAGTAGCGTTCGTTGTGGATGTGGTCTGAATGGAGCTGCTCCACTCGCCGATCACGATTCCTGCGGAATTCCCCTCGCTGAAGGAGTTCGGTTTGCTGGTGTCGTCCGGGTTGGTGATGTCGAGCGCGAAGATCGAGCTGCCGCCGGCTCCCAAGCCGCCGACCAACCAGGTGTGCCAACTTCCGTTGTAGAAAAGCTCTCCCGTACCTGGCGTGCCGTCGACGTTGAAACGGTGCGCATACAGGGGGTTCGTATAATCGTTGGCCGTATTGAGGGCAACGGGCGGGCTCCCGGGGACGACGGAACTATTGATGGCATTCACGACGTAGGCCGGCATGAACGCCAAGACCTCGCGACCATCGTTGTTCGCGCCATTGAAAGTAGTTCCGTTGGTAAAAGAGCCTGATCTGAATGCGTGCATGAAGCCATCGTTGGCGCCTGCATAGACCACGTTGGTGCGCCCTTGATAGCTGCTGACGAACGAAGCATAAGTCTGGCCTGAATTCTCGGGCATGGTTTGCGTGGGGTGCAGTAGGTCGGTCCAAACCGCCGGGTAAGGTGCCGAGGGCGGTCCCACCCAGGTGGGGCTCGAATCGACGATGTCACCGAGGACACTGGTGCGCTTGCGGAAACCACTGGGGTTCGGTATCGGGGCCGTAGTCATGGTCGGGTCCACCCCTGTCACAGACTGCTCATGGGTGCGGACGCCGCGCAGGTACTCCAACCGCATATTTGCGTTGCTCGGAAAAGTGGTGGCCGACGCCGAGGGATCGCCGAAATTCAGATTTGTCTGCTCACCGGACGAGAGCTGCGTGGAGCCGCTGGAGGTCCAGGTGAATGGGATGCCTGCGCCGCCGTTCCAGGTCAACATGGCTCGCCCGGTATCAGGGTCCGGCGCCGCTGCATTCGCTGCACCGGTCTTTGCGCAGGTCGGGCCCGCCGCCAGGCCCGTCAACACGCATGATGCGTCCCAGTTCACTGCCGGATCGATTTGCAAGTTGTTGGGATTACCGTCGGGTGAATCCAAATTCTGCGAAGTCAGTGAACCAGTCCAATTGTTGGGGTTGTAAAAGGCGAAATAGACCTGCGTACCTGTCTGCACCTTGGCGGATTGCTTTTGGTTGAGGCCTGCGGAACTCGAGGCCGAGGTCTGCGGTTGCGCCTGGAAACACATGATTTCGTGAACGTTCGTGCTGCCGCCCGTGGAACCCGCAAATCCAAACCGCACCTGGGAGGGCAGCGTCCCATTGGCCGCGGTGATGTCCTGTCCAGTGATCACCGGTTGAAAATTGCCGCCGTTATAGCTGTACGACAGGCTCAAGAGCCCGGCCGTCGTGATGGTCAGATTATAGGTAATCGGGATTCCGAAGCTCGAGCCGCTGGTCGCGGACGTGGCATAGCCGCGCTTCGTGGCGCCCTCCACGGCAATCTTGTTGGACAGAATCGCATACGCATTCGGAATCGCACGATAGTCCGCCACCGGTATGTTCGTTATTGTCGCCCTGCTGTACGGATTGGCGATTGATTGGGCGCCACTTCCGGCGTTTGCAGGAAGGTAGGTGCCGCTACCACCTGAATCGTTGGTATGTACGCCCGAGAAGTCCCATATGAAACCGGTCTCGCAAGTCTGCCGAACCGCCTTCAGGCGCTGGTCGGCCGTTAGAGACGACGGATAGTACTGAGACGTCGCGGGGTTGGTGCTCAGGTAATTCCAAGCTACGCTGCCCGCGCCGCGCAGGCCGACGCGATTGGCCTGCTTGCCGTAGCCGCTCGCGGTGTTGTCTTGAGGGTTGGCGCCCTGGTTGCTTGGATTGAACACCGTGCTGGCCGCGGTGGTTGACGTGGCCGGCGTGGTCACCCAGGAGCCATCCAGGAAATTTCCAAACTCGTCGATTCCGAGGCCAATATAGCCGCCGATCATGCCGTCATAACCCTGTGACGGGCTGTTATTGGTATTCGAACAGGTGTACCCCAAGCTGCCGCCGTAGTCGCCGAGCGTCACCGGCTGACTTGCGTCCTGCAGAAAGAAACTGATGCCGTCGGCGCCGTCGGAACCGCCGCCGTGGGAATTGGAACCGGAGTTGCCGATGTAAGTCTCCGTGGTAAACGTGACTTGCAGCCCCGCGCTTGACAGCGCGAAGGGAACATTGGAGACGATGGCGCCGCTTTGGTTCATGGCGCTATTGGTCAGGCGCAAGGCACCGCCGGTGAGCGGGGTGTCCTGATTCGCATTGCCGTTGGCGCCGCCAACTTGAGTCTGCGAGCCGTAATACGGCAAATTTTTACACATCGGCAGCTGCCCGGGACTGGATGTCGCGGTCGAGGCGCTGCTCCCCGCGGTCAGGCACGCGCCGTTGTAGTAATTCCAAGTGCAGTTGGTCGAGGCGCCGGTGAAGTTTTCCGTCACGCTGGTGGAGGTGCACGACTGCGCCTGCACGGACGCGGGAACGAAGCCCACGAGCGCCAATGCCAACGCGGCCATGATGATTCTGATGTTCATTACAGTCCTCCCAAATCCTTTGTACTGCTCTGCACGATGTAGGTCGCTTCCACTACGGCTGCCGTATCCGCACTGCCGCCATAACCCACCGCATCGATCTGATAGATGTTGCCCAGGCCGCTCGGCGCGACGCCGAGGTAGGCGATGTAGAAAGCCGGATTTTTGTAGTAGGCGCCTTGACCGCCGATCGTGCCCGTCACATTCATCGCGCTGGTCACGCTCGGGATGTAATTGACCCCTGCCGGCCAAGGAATTTGGGCCGGATTGGCCAGCAAGTTACTGCACACCTGGCCGGGATTGATGGCGACGAAAGGGGCGGCGCAGGTGATGGGCGTACCTCCGACAGTCACCAACCAATATTCGGCGTACTGCTCCGCGGTTTCGGCAGCATTCAGCGCGCGGTGTTTCTCGCGCACATTGCCGGCGATCTTTTCGTCCAGCCCGAAACTGCGAAACATGCCGACGGCCAGCAACGTCACGACGATCAGCAGCAGCAACGACGTCACCAACACCATGCCGCTTTGCCGCGTCATCGAGGATTGCGTTGATGGCTTGATCATGTCGTGACACCGTTCTTGTTCATGACGTCGACAATTCGGGTGAAGGTAATGAATTGCCCCACGGTGGTCTGTCCCGCTTGTCCAAACAAAGGATTGACGAAGGTCAACGTAATTTTGACCGACTTCACATTGTTCCAGTAATTACCGGCGATCACGGTGGCGGCATCCAGATAGGCATCAATCGAGTTGGTGCCGACCGCAGCGTTGGTTTGCACGCCGTAGTAAATTTGCAGGCGATTCACGCCGCTGATCAGCGGCACCGGAGCTGAAGCCACGCCATTCACCACGAGGGTGCACTGCAGAGTCCCAGTGAGAGGATCGACGCTGAAGGTGTTGACCCACGTTGCGGCGACACCGCTGGTGTTCCCGAGGCAGTTGATGACGTTGTCCGGCGTGGTGCTGGCCGTGCCGTTCGTCTGATAGCGCACCGTTATGCTGTTGCCCGGTGCCCCGTCCGTATAGTTCCCGCTGCCGAAGAGCGTTTGTCCGGCAGTCGTAAAAGGTGCGGACACGGGGAAGGACGACGCGGCAGTGTTGATCAATGGATTCGGGAAGTAGCCGGCCGACTGGATCACATCGGTCATCAGCGTCACGGCCATGCGCTCGCTCTCTTGCAACTGCGACAGCCCGTTTTGGTTGAGAGAGGTGGATTTCATGGCTTGCACCAGCGTGAGCAGGCCGCCGATCAAGAACAATGCGATGAGCACGGCGATCATCAGCTCGACCAGGGTAAATCCGCGTTGCGTATCGGTATTCATGGCTGCACGAACAAGGTGTAGGTAGGTTGATTGAGTCCGGCCATGTTGGTCTGCTTGCTATTCCCGGCCACCGCGTTCTCCGACCATTGGATTTGGATGGTGCAGGTCACCGGAATGCCCACGGTAATCGTGCAATTGACGGTGGCCAGATACCCCGGCAGCACGGCATTCAGCGCAGCGGCCCATTGCTGAACATCGTAGGCGGCCATGGCGCCCGGCACACAACTAGCCGTGCCTGCCGTGAGGCAGGTGGCCGCCGCCCTAAGTCCGGGATCCGTGATGGTGAGTACCCCGCCGATGTAGCTGATCGAGGTACTTGCGGGCGCAATGCCGGCGGCCCAGTAACCCGGGTTGGCGTGCATGGCCGCGGCAAGGCTGGAGGCCTGAAGGGCTGCGATCGATCGTGAACCGGCGACGCTGGTGCTCGACAGGGCGAGCGATTCCATCTTGGCCAATCCCAAGAGCCCGACGGAAACCACGATGAGAGCCACCATGACTTCGACCAGGCTGAAGCCTGCCGACCGCCGAAGACGAAATCGGCTGGCAAATCTTAGTTGCATGACGGCGTACCGTCCCCGAATTTTTCCGTAACCGTCGAGCCGATCGGGTTGATGGCGACACAGCGTGTCCAACTCGTGTTGCTGGTCGAGTCGTGCAGCGTGATGTTGACCGCATTGGCCACACCGGTTGGCGCATACCCCATACGATTGAAGGTGAGGGCGTGGAAAGTACTGGGAGTGGCGGCAAAGGTATCGGTTCCGCCAAAGGCCGGCTGCGTCCGAATGACGACCTCCCCGGCCTCAACTGCCTTGTTACCGTTCGTATCCAAGAACACGATCCATCCGAGTTGCCAATCGGTATTCGTGCAACCCGTGTAGGGGCTCGAGGATGTGCAGATGGTGACCGGCAGACCTTCCTTCACCGCCTGGCTGCGCGCGAGCTGAATGTCGCCGAGCAAGCCGTTCACCTCCGTTGAGATCCGGTTCGAGCTGGTCACAAATTTGAAGCCGGGTATCGCGATGGTGCCGAGAATGACCACGATGGCCATGGTCATCACGAGTTCCATCATCGTGAAACCGGAATCCCGTTTGGATGGCATTTTGCTCATGGGCGGCCATAGTAGAGAGGTAAACTTGCTCGAAACTGACAACCCAGAGATTCTGCCGGGAATGTGACGCCGTTCTCACGCCAGCCGGCGTCGCGGTCGCCGGCTGGCCAAAACGCCGGATTATGGGAATTGCAGCAGCACTTTCGTTCCCCGGCCGCTTGCCCCCGGCTCGATGCTCATCGACGCTCCGTAGAGTTGCGCGATTTCGTCCACTATCGCGAGTCCCAGTCCGCTGCCATGTCCAGGGGAATTGGGCAATCGATAGAACCTTTGCCGCACCCGCTGACGCTCTGTCTCCGGGATGCCAGGCCCATTGTCTTCCACGGCCAGGTACGGCGACCCGTTGGTCACGCCTGCGCTTACCGTAATGCTGCCCCCCGCGGGTGTGTACTTCAGTGCGTTGTCCACGAGATTGCTCAGCAGGTCATCGAGCAGTGAGGGGTCGGCAACGATGGAGACCGGCTGCACGTCAGCGCCTAAGTCAATGTTGGATTGCAGAGCACGGTCGAAGAATTTGGCGACGACTTCGCCGACGATGGCGCTCAGAACCACGGAATGGTTTTTCGTTGCCATATTCGCCGCGGGATCCGCCCGCGCCAGGCTGAGCAGCTGGTTGGAGGAGTGCGCCAGTTGTCGCACGCTTTCCTGCAGCGTCCGCAGCCGGCCGCTGATCGGCTGGGCTGCCGGTTCGCCGATGAGGATGTCCAATTGCGCTTGCATGCCGGTAATGGGCGTGCGTAATTGGTGTGCCGTGTTGGCGATGAATTGCTGTTGCGATTGAACGGAGCTGCGCAGCATGGTGAACAATCGATTCAGCGTTACCACCACAGGTGCGATTTCGCGAGGCACCGAGGTTTCCACGATCGGGCGCAGATCGAGCGGTGAGCGCGCGGCGATTTCGTCGCGTAGTTTTCTGAGCGGGCGCAGGCCGAGCTGGATGCCGACCCATACGAGCACGAGCGTGATATCCAGTTGAACGAAGTCCCAGAGCAGGGTGCTCATGAAGCCAAATCGCGCCGCCGGCTCGATCGTCGGTCTCGCATCGGCTACGGTAATGATCACGACTCCCGCCCGCGTATCAAATCGCGTGGTGAGGGTGCGCACGCTGCGATGATCGATTTGCGCCATGGCGGGGAGTTGTGCATTGGCGCTGTTCATGGGGACGGCCGGTATTTGTGGATCGCCGATGAGCAAATGCCCTTGAGGGTCGCGCACCGCGTATTTGACGAAGTCAGGTACCGGCGGGGCGGGTCCGCCGTTCGGATTCGCATCGAGCGTGAGCTGACCGTCCGCGACTTGCACGCGCCGCATCAATGCGTTGCTGGCCTCCTTCAAGCGACGGTCGCTGCTGATCACCTCGGGCGCTACGCTGTTGAAGTAATGCACCAATGCGCCGCACAGCGCCAACAGCATGAGAGGCACCGCCAGCCAAAAAATCAATTGGCGGCTGATGGATGAAGTCACGCGGATTTCGCCTCTTCGAGGCGGTAACCCAGACCCCGCAAGCTGCGGACGATGGCGGCGGTACCGAGTTTGGCCCGCAAACGAGAGATATGGACTTCTACGGCGTTGGCCGTGATGTCGTGGTCCGGACTGGCTACTGCTTGCTGGAGGCGATCTTTGGAGACGATCAATCCCATGCGTCGCACCAGACACTCGAGAACCGACCATTCGCGCGCAGTTAACTCGACTTCGGCCTCGTCGATGCGCAGTCGCTTGCCTACGAGATCGACGCTCATCCGGTTGAGTTTCACGACGCCGCTGCTCGCGCCGCTCGAGCGGCGCATCAGCGCCCGGCACCGCGCCGCCAGTTCCGCCGCCTCGAACGGCTTGCTCAAGAAATCATCGGCGCCCAAATCGAGCGCCTTGACCTTATCGGTCAGCGTGCATCGCGCGGTAAGAATGAGTGTGGGTAGAGACTTGCCGGCGCTGCGCAGCCGGCGCACCAAGGTCAAGCCGTCTGCGCCCGGCAGGCCCACATCGATCACGGCCAGCGCGAACTCTTCGTCGGCAATGGCAGCCTGTGCAGCCTCGGCGCTCATGACACGGTGCACGGAATAGTTAGCCGCGGTCAAACCTCGCAGGATGGCGTCGGCAACGATGTCATCATCTTCTACCAGTAATAGCCGCACGCGTCACTTTACTACGAGCAAGGCCGTCTCTTAAGCGCTAGAGATCGCCGACCGCGTGACTGTCCGGCTCGTCGCGATCGCCGCCGAAGGTGGTGCGGCGCGGTGGGACCAAAGCGCGCAGTTTGGCCTCGTATGCCTTGGCAAAGGTTTCGATGAATAAATGCGGAAAGCCGTCGGCCGGCCGTTGCGCCAGGCCGGAAAACAGCTCGGCATAGAGGTCCCAGTACTTTGCCTTGCTTTGACCGCCGAAGACGCCGCGCTTGCCGGCGCGCTCGAAGCGCTCCTCCAACTCTCTCGGATTGACGCGGCTCAGGAACTCTTCGAATGCGGCGCGCATTGCGGTCAGGGATGCGGCGTTTTGCGCCTTGAGTTCGCGGAAATTCTCGCGGATTGCCTCGACCGATCCGGCGCGCGTCGACACGGTCGTCAGCAATCGCACCAATGCCTCATCGACACCTCGAGAAAGATTCAAGGGTGAATCCGACGCATCGGCCGCGGGGGCGGCAATCCTGAACTTGTTGCGAAACTCGTTGCGGCCTTGATTCAGATCCATGAGTCCGGTTACCGCTTCGCGCAGCAATTGGCCGGCGAGCTGCAGGGCTGCACCGCGTGCTTCCGGCGTCACGGACTTGGGATCGACACCCGCACCGCGGCAGAATGAAGCGAGTCCGATATCGAAATCACCTTCGAAGAGCGGGAGACTCTGCGAACGCGCCAAGGGGCTTGGCGTGCTCGTCGCGCTTTCTCGCAGCGCGGTTTGCGCAGGCGCTTGTGCCGGAGTTTCCATTTTCAGGGGCCGGGTCATCATGTGCCAGGGAGTTCCGGCAGCCTCCGCGGATCCTGCCGGGTGATCGACCGGCGGCAGGGATTGTCCGTAGGCGTCGCGCGGACGCACGCCGGAATCGGCGGCCGAAAAGTTGCTGGGCTCCAGCAGCTCGCTGAGGTCAAGGTCTGCGCCCAAATCGTTGGCGGTGGATTTCCTGGCTGCGGAAGAGGGTGACCGGCCATCGTACGCAATGATGGCGCTCTCTTCGGGCGGAAAGTCATTGCTCTGGTCAATGCTGATCAAGAGTTCGTATTCGCCTAAGCGTACGTAGTCGCCGTCCTTGAGGGTGTAGTCGTGGTACTTGCCCAGGGGTACCTGCGCGCCGTTGACGTACGTCCCATTGGAACTGGTATCGACCAGTACGTAAGTGCCCGACCGGAAATCGACGCGGGCGTGTTTGCCCGAGAGGTAACGCTCCGGGTCGGGTAGAATCCACTCATTGTCAGTCGCGCGCCCAATGGTGCCTCCGTGCACACCAAAGACTTTGGTGGCAAGCGCTCCGAGGCGGGTTGAGTGTTCGCTGACGACGCGTAAGCGCAGTGCCATAGTCAATCCCTCCAGCGGGTCTCAAGGTTTGCGCTAAGTGCCGGTATAATATGGTGAAATACTAGCAATGGTTGGAGCCTACTAAATGGCAGCGAGTCACATTTTCAAGGTTCTGTTCGTGAATCAAGGCAAGGTCTATGAGATCTACGCCCGTAAAGTGAGTCACGGCAGCTTATTTGGCTTCATCGAGGTCGAGGAACTCGTGTTCGGGGAACGCTCCACAGTGGTGGTGGACCCCGCTGAGGAGAAGATAAAGGCGGAATTCAACGAAGTAAAGCGCACCTATCTGCCCATGCATTCGGTGCTGCGCATCGATGAAGTCAAGAAACAGGGCGTCAGCAAGATCGTAGCGCTCGAGGGCTCCAATGTCTCGCAATTCCCGGTTCCAATCTATACGCCTGGCGGAGACTCCAGCGCTCGCAAATAGGCCGGTTCCTGTAGAATGATGCATGTTTAGCCTTTTCGGCGCACCGGCGCTGTCGCAATTCCGACTCGATGAGCTGCTGCGCGCGCTCAAGACCCAAGATTCGCGCATCACGACCTTAAGCAGCCGCTGGATTCACTTCGTCGATGCCACCCGGGCCTTGGGCGAGTCCGAGCTCGACGTGCTGGGCAAGCTTTTGACCTATGGCACGGCCGTTGCCGACTCGCCCCCCAGTCCACGCGGCGGTCACAAGATTTTGGTCACGCCGCGCGTGGGGACGGAGTCGCCGTGGTCGAGCAAGGCGACCGACATCCTGCACGTCTGCGGATTGAGTGCCGTGACTCGCGTCGAACGCGGTACGGTGTATTTCATCGAGTCCACCTCAGCGTTGGCGGTCGCTGATCTGAACAAATTGGCCGCCCACCTGCATGATCGCATGACGGAATCGGTATGGGCGGACTCCGTGGAGCCTGTGGGATTGTTTCATGCCGCGCCACCGCGGCCCTTGCGCCACGTCGCGCTGGGTGTGCATGGCTCCGAGGCTTTGGCGCGGGCCAACCGAGACTGGGGTCTCGCGCTGTCGAGCGATGAGATCGACTATCTGGTGCGGGCGTTTCACACCCTGGGAAGGGATCCCACCGATGTGGAATTGATGATGTTCGCCCAGGCGAACTCCGAGCACTGCCGGCACAAGATCTTCAATGCGGATTTTGTCATCGATGGGGAGACCATGCCGCGCTCGCTGATGGCCATGATTCGCGCCACGTACGCCCGCAATTCTCAAGGCGTGCTATCCGCTTATCGCGACAATGCGGCTGTCATCGAGGGCGCGCGCGCCACCCGATTTTTTGCGGACCCGCTCACGCAGCGCTACGTCGGCAGCTTCGAGCCCATGGATATCTTGATGAAGGTGGAGACGCACAATCATCCCACCGCCATTTCGCCGTTTCCTGGAGCCGCCACTGGTTCGGGTGGCGAGATTCGCGACGAAGGCGCCACGGGAATCGGGGCCAAGCCTAAGGCCGGGTTGACGGGTTTCTCGGTGTCCAATCTGAAGATTCCCGGCATGCCGCAGCCCTGGGAAATCGACTTCGGCAAACCCGACCGAATTGCCTCCGCGCTCGAGATCATGATCGCAGCACCCGTGGGTGCGGCCGCTTTCAACAATGAATTCGGACGCCCGAACACCTGCGGATATTTCCGCGTCTTCGAGCAGCAATCCGCGAGCGGCTCGGCTGTTCGGGGCTATCACAAGCCCATCATGGTCGCCGGCGGCCTTGGCAGCGTGCGTCGTCAAAACGTGGAAAAAAAGGACGTCGTGATCGGCGCTCCTCTCATCGTGCTCGGCGGTCCTTCCATGTTGATTGGATTGGGCGGCGGCGCAGCTTCTTCGGTTGGCAGCGGTCAAAGTTCGTCCGATTTGGATTTTGCATCGGTGCAGCGCGGCAACGCCGAAATTCAGCGCCGCGCCCAGGAAGTGATCGATCGCTGCGTCGCGTTGGGAGATGCGAATCCCATCCTGTTGATTCATGATGTGGGCGCCGGCGGACTGTCGAACGCGTTGCCCGAAGCCATCGCACACAGTCATCGCGGCGGGCGCATCGACCTGCGCAAGATTCCCAGCGCGGAATCGGAACTCTCGCCGATGGAGATCTGGTGCAACGAAGCGCAGGAGCGCTACGTGCTCGCGCTCGTACCGGGGAGCATCGCGCAATTTGCGGCACTCTGCGAACGCGAGCGCTGCCCCTTTGCGGCGGTGGGTGAAATCACCGCAGATGGACGGCTTGTGGTCTCTGATCCGCAGCTCCACGGCACGCCGGTCGACATGCCCATTGAGGTGCTGCTGGGAAAGGCACCGCGCATGACGCGCGATGTACGATCCACGCCCAAGATTACCTCTGCGTTCGCGACCGGCGCGGCAACCATTGGCGACTCGCTCGATCGCTTGTTGTGTCTGCCGACGATTGCCGATAAGTCTTTCCTGATCACCATCGGAGATCGGACCGTCGGCGGCTTGATCAGCCGCGACCAAATGGTGGGGCCGTGGCAGGTGCCGGTCGCCGACGCCGCCGTCTCGTTGAGTAGCTACGAAGAATATAGCGGCGAAGCGATGGCCATGGGAGAACGAACGCCTGTGGCCGTACTCGATGCACCGGCATCGGGACGTTTGGCCGTTGCCGAGGCGTTGACCAATATTCTGGCGGCGGACATTCGCCAATTAACCGACATTCGTTTATCGGCGAATTGGATGGCCGCCTGCGGAGAGCCGGGTGAGGATGCCGATTTGTACGCCACCGTGCGCGCCGTCAGTGAACTCTGTACGACGCTGGGCATCACCATTCCCGTGGGCAAAGACTCCTTATCCATGAAGACCACGTGGCGGGATGCCGGCGGCGAGCATGCCGTCGTTGCACCCGTGTCGCTGATCGTTTCGGCATTCGCTCCGGTGCAGGACGCACGCTCGACGCTGACGCCCGAACTGGATCTGTCTCAGCCTTCGCGTCTGCTGCTCATCGATCTAGGCGGCGGCAAGAATCGCCTGGGAGGAACGTGCTGGGCGCAGGTGCACCTGCAGAGCGGCGGGAGTCCCGCGGATCTCGACAGTCCCGGTCTCCTGAGCGCACTTTTTGCCGCGCTGCGCGAGCTGAAAGATCGCGGGTTGATCCTCGCCTATCATGACCGCTCGGACGGCGGCTTGTTGGTCACGTTGCTCGAGATGGCGTTCGCCGCCCATTGCGGTCTGCGCATCGACCTGGGCGCCGCGGCGGACACGATCGCCGCTTGTTTTTCCGAGGAACTGGGCGCGGTCATTCAAGTGCCGCAGGCGCGCATTGCCGAGGCGCGGCGTATTCTGGAGCGCCATGCCCTGGGTGCGCTCACGCGCGACATCGGCGAGCCTGCAGCGGGGGACGAGGTGCTGTTGAGCGCCGATGGCAATGTGGTTTTTTCCGGCTCGCGCATCGCTTTGCATCGCCGCTGGAGCGAAGTGTCGTTTCGCATGCAAGAGCTGCGCGACAATCCGCAGTGCGCGCAGGAAGAATATTCGCGACTCGAAGATGCGGGCGATCCCGGGCTGCATGCCGCCTTGAGTTACGATCCGGAAGCGGATGTCGCCGCACCGTTTATCTTGAGCGGTGTGCGGCCGGCGATTGCGGTGCTGCGCGAACAAGGGGTCAACAGCCATACTGAAATGGCGGCGGTGTTCACCCGCTCAGGGTTCGATGCCTACGATGTGCACATGACGGACATTTTGGCCGGTCGCGTGCGCTTGGGCAGATTCCACGGACTGGTGGCCTGCGGCGGCTTCTCGTACGGCGATGTTTTGGGTGCCGGCGAGGGTTGGGCCAAGTCCATCCTGTTCAACGCGCGCGCGCGCGAGGAGTTCACCGCCTTCTTCGCGCGTGAGGCGACATTTACCCTCGGCGTGTGCAATGGCTGTCAAATGCTGTCGGCGCTCAAGGACCTGATTCCAGGCGCTGCAGCATGGCCGCGTTTCGTGCGCAATCGATCGGAACAGTACGAGGCGCGCTTATCGCTGGTGCGCGTCCCCGCCTCCAATTCGGTGATGTTCGCCGGCATGCATGGTTCGGTGTTGCCCATTGCCGTCGCGCATGGCGAGGGACGGGCGGAATTCGACGGGACCTCGAGCGCGGGCGCACTGGTTTCGCAGAATCTGGTGACGCTGCAATACGTCGACCATCGCGATCAAGCCACGGAAAAATATCCTTTCAATCCCAACGGTTCGGCCCTGGGGTTGGCGGGACTGTGCAGCGCCGATGGACGCGTGACGTCGATCATGCCGCACCCGGAACGGGTGTTTCGCAGCGTGCAGAATTCCTGGGTCTCCAAGGACTGGTCGGAACACGGCGGCTGGATGCGCCTGTTCCGAAACGCGCGGGTATTCGTCGGGTAGGGCCTGCTCGACGCAGCGTCGCGTCGCGTCAGCCGGCTTCCGCGTGGTTGGGAGCGACGAAGCGGCGAAAGGTCATCGCCTGGACCAGTCGCGCCTTGCGCACGAAGGTTTGGTAGAGCAGGTCGCGCATGACTTCCAGCATGATTCCGGCGAGTTCCGCGTCCAAGTTGGGCTGACTGGGCCAAGGATCGCTATCGCTGCCGAATAGCACTGCGCGCAAGGTTGCAAACGTGTCGTCGTCAAGATCCACCAAAGAGCGAATTTCCTGAAGCGTATCGAACAGCTCCAACTTGCCGCGCTCGCCGAGTTCGCGAAACAATGATTGCGCCGTGCGCCGGCTCATCGAGCCAAACGCGCTGAAACAGGCGGCCGAATAGCAGTTGAGCGCTTCTTTGAACAGGCCCTCCGCCTCCTCGGGCAGATACGTCAACGGGAAATTCTCGCGCGCGCGCTCGATTTCCATGAAGTTCGGAGCGAGTTCTATCCGCAGCGCCGTATAGGATTTGGCGGCAAACTTGAGGAATACCGGCTCAATACAGGTGTCGCAGCGGAACACGATGCCGATGTTCTTCGGCTTGCGCCGGCTCAGATCATCGAACTTGGGTACCGCAACCGGGGTCAGATGGGTCAGGGTCTGGCAGTGGGGGCAGGTCAGGGCAATGCCTTGATAATCGACATGCAGCTCGTCTTGCGGTGTGATGTAGATGCTCATGGGTCACCCCGTCAGTGGTTTGTAGCGAATTCGGTGAGGCTGATTGGCATCTTCGCCTTTGCGTTTTCGATAGTCCTCGACATATTCCTGATAGTTACCCTCGAACCAAACGACTTGCGAGTCGCCTTCGAACGCCAGGATATGCGTCGCGATGCGGTCGAGGAACCATCGATCGTGCGAAATGACCACGGCACACCCCGGAAACGCGACCAATGCGTCCTCCAGAGCGCGCAGTGTTTCGATATCCAGGTCGTTGGTCGGCTCGTCGAGGAGCAGAACATTGCCCCCGGCTTTCAATACTTTGGCGAGATGTACCCGGTTGCGTTCGCCGCCCGAGAGTTCGCCGATCATCTGCCCTTGCTGCACGCCCTTGAAATTGAAACGGCCGACATAACCGCGCGAGGAAGTTTCGTAGTTGCCTACTTTGATGAGGTCCAGTCCGCCTGAGATCTCTTGCCACACGGTATTTTTGTCGTTGAGTGCCTGCCGCGACTGATCCACATAGGCAAGTTTGACGCTGGGCCCCAAACGAATCTCGCCGCTGTCCGGCTTCTCGATGCCCGACAGCATGCGAAACAGCGTGGTCTTGCCGGCCCCGTTCGGACCAATAATGCCCACTATCCCGCCGGGGGGCAAATTGAAGCTCAAGGAGTCAATCAGCAAGCGGTCGTCGTAGCCCTTCCTCAAGTTCTTGCACTCGATGACCAGATCGCCCAGGCGGTCCCCGGGCGGGATGTAGATTTCGTTGGTCTCGTTGCGTTTCTGGAATTCCTGAGAGGCCAGTTCTTCATAGCGCTGCAACCTGGCCTTGGATTTTGCCTGCCGTGCCTTGGGGTTGGTGCGCACCCACTCCAGCTCGCGCTTCAAAGTCTTTGCGAGCGCGTCTTGTTGCCGCTCTTCCTGGGCCAGGCGCTGTCCTTTCTGCTCCAGCCACGAGGAATAATTGCCCTGCCATGGAATCCCGTGCCCACGATCCAACTCCAATATCCACTCGGCGACATTGTCGAGAAAGTAGCGATCGTGCGTCACTGCGATCACGGTGCTTGGATATTCCTCCAGAAAATGTTCCAGCCACGCCACCGATTCGGCGTCCAGGTGATTGGTCGGCTCGTCGAGCAGCAGCATGTCAGGTTTGGACAAGAGCAAACGGCACAGGGCGACGCGGCGCTTCTCGCCGCCTGAAAGCTTGCCCACGACCGCATCCCAGGGCGGCAGACGCAACGAGTCCGCGGCGATTTCGAGCTTGCGTTCCAGCTCCCATCCGCCGACGGCGTCGATCTTATCCTGCATCTTGGCCTGCTCCTCCATGAGTTTGTTCATTTCATCGTCCGACAGGGGTTCCGCGAATTTGTCGCTGATGGCATTGAAGCGATCGATCAAGCTCTGTACATCGCCGACGCCTTCGCCCACCACCTGGCGCACGGTCATGGTCTCGTCGAGCACCGGCTCTTGCGGCAAATAGCCGACCTTGATGCCCGACTGCGACCGCGCCTCGCCCTCGATGTCCTTGTCGACCCCGGACATGATTTTGAGCAGCGTGGATTTTCCGGAACCGTTCAATCCGAGCACGCCGATCTTGGCGCCGGGAAAGAAACTCAAGCTGATATCGCGCAATATTATGCGCTTGGGCGGCACGACCTTGCCAACCCGGTTCATGGTGTAAATGAACTGAGCCATCTATTGCCTGTAATGAAGTAATCGCGTGAATTCGCGGGGAACCGCATGAATTATCCGCGACTCGCGCGCGCTTGTCACGGTGCGGCTTTCTCGCTAGGGAACCCTAGCCGGATAAGCTACAATTACCGGCTATCTTTGGAGAATCGTTCATGTTTAGCGCCCAAATGGCGATTGCCGGCTTCGATCCTGAGCTCGCCCAAGCAATTGCGAGCGAACGCGGCCGCCAAGAGGATCATATCGAACTGATCGCCTCGGAGAACTATGCCAGTCCGCGGGTTCTCGAAGCCCAAGGATCGGTGCTCACCAACAAGTATGCCGAAGGCTATCCCGGCAAGCGCTACTACGGCGGCTGTGAATTCGTCGATATCGCCGAAACGCTGGCCATCGATCGCGCGAAGCAGCTATTTGGCGCAGCCTACGCCAACGTTCAGCCGCATTCGGGCTCGCAGGCCAATGCGGCCGTCTACCTGGCGCTGCTGAGTCCCGGAGACACGATTTTAGGGATGAGCCTCGATCATGGCGGCCATTTGACCCATGGCTCCAAGGTCAATTTCTCCGGCAAGCTCTTCAAGGCGGTGCAATACGGGATCGTTCCAGAGACCGGCATCATCGATTACGACCAAGTGGACCGCCTCGCACAGGAGCATCGACCCAAGATGATCGTGGCGGGATTCTCGGCGTATTCGCGTGTCATCGACTTTGCGCGCTTTCGCGCCATCGCCGATTCGATCGGCGCTTACTTGTTCGTCGATATGGCGCATGTCGCGGGACTGATTGCCGCCGGCGTCTACCCAAATCCGGTGCCGTTCGCCGACGTGGTGACCACGACCACGCACAAGACCTTGCGTGGTCCTCGCGGCGGTTTGATTCTGGCGCGGCCGCATGCCGACTTGCACAAGAAATTCAACTCCATGGTGTTCCCTGGAATTCAAGGCGGCCCGCTGATGCATGTGATCGCAGCCAAGGCCGTTGCTTTTCTGGAGGCCCTGCAACCGGAATTCAAAGCCTATTCTGCGCAGGTCGTTGCCAACGCGCGCGCGATGACCCAAGTGCTGCAGCAGCGCGGCTACAAAATCGTTTCCGGGGGCACCGACAATCATTTGTTTCTGCTCGATCTGATCGACAAGAACATCACCGGCAAGGATGCCGACGCTGCATTGGGCCGTGCGCACATGACGGTCAATAAGAACGCGGTGCCCAACGATCCGCGTCCGCCCTCGATCAGCAGCGGACTGCGCATCGGCACGCCTGCGGTGACGACGCGCGGATTCAAGGAACCCGAGGTACAGCAGCTCTCCAACTGGATCGCCGACGTGCTGGATAGCATGGGTGATGAATCTGCGCTGCAGCGTACCCGCGCCGAGGTGGTGGCGATATGCCGGCGATTCCCGGTCTACGGTTGAGATCGATGAGTAGCCGAGGAGCCTATGCATTGCCCCTTTTGCGGCCACACGGAGACTAAGGTGATCGACTCTCGCCTCGCCGGCGAGGGACGGCAAATTCGCAGGCGCCGCGAATGTCTGGCATGCACCGAGCGATTCACCACCTTTGAAGCGGCAGAATTGCTGTTGCCGACCGTCGTCAAGGGCGACCGTACCCGCGAACCTTTCGATGAGAAAAAACTGCTCACCGGCATGCAGAAGGCGCTTGAAAAGCGTCCCGTTTCGCGCGAAGCGATTGAAGCGGCAGCGGCAAGAATTTGTCACAAATTGCGCAGCCTGGGAGAGCGTGAAATCGCCTCGCGCGGTATTGGGGAGATGGTGATGGAGGAACTGCGCCATTTGGACGAAGTGGGGTATGTACGGTTCGCGTCCGTATACCGCAGCTTCCAAGATGTGGACGCCTTCCGCACGGAAATCGATCAGCTGCGCAAGCATCGCAGGCGTCGGGAACCGAGCAAGGATCAATTGCCGCTGCTTCCCGGCGATGCGGGCGATGATGAGGATCATGAGTAAGCAATCCGCTGCGCAAGACCGGGCGCATATGACGCGCGCGCTGGAACTGGCCGCACTCGGGCTGTACACCACCGATCCGAATCCACGGGTGGGATGCGTGGTGGCGAATGCCGGCGGCATGCTGGGTGAAGGCTGGCATGTGCGCGCCGGCGAACCCCACGCGGAAGTTTTGGCCCTGCGTAAAGCCGGGCTCCAGGCGCGGGGTGCAACGTTATACGTGACGCTGGAACCTTGTAGCCATACCGGACGCACGCCGCCTTGCGCGGACGCCGTGATTGCCGCCGGCGTCGCGCGCGTTGTGTGCAGCACGCGTGACCCCAATCCCAAAGTCGCCGGCGCCGGGATCGAGCGCTTGCTGCGCGCCGGCATTGCCGTGGAGGTGGGTCTGTTCGCCGATGAGGCGCGCAGGCTCAACACCGGTTTTTTTTCGCGCTGCGAACGCGGCCGCCCGTACGTGCGCCTGAAGATGGCCATGAGTCTGGATGGGCGCACGGCTCCCGCAGGCGGCGGCCAAATGTGGATCAGCGGGGAAGCTTCGCGTGCGGACGTGCAAACATGGCGCGCCCGCAGTTCCGCCGTGCTCACCGGAGCCGGCACCGTGCGTACCGACGATCCGCAGCTCAACGTGCGCTTGAGCTACGGTCCCTGGGTTCGCCAGCCGCTTCGCGTGGTGCTCGATACCATGCTGACATCCCCGCGCGGTGCAAGGATATTCAACAACGGCGAGGCCCTGGTGTTTGCCGCGGCGGAAGCGCCGCTGGGATTGTTCAAGGATCTCGAGGTGGACCGAATTCCACGCGCCGGCGGTGGTTTGGATCTGGACGCGGTCATGCAAAACTTGACTGCGCGTGAAGTCAACGAGTTGCTGCTTGAATGCGGCCCGACGCTGGCGGGGGCCTTTGTCGCCAAGCAGCTGGTCGACGAACTGGTGCTGTACGCCGCGCCGAAGCTGCTAGGGTGTGACGCGGCGCCGCTGATGAGTATCAAGCTCGGCAACCACACGTTGCCGGAATTCGAATTCCGCGATGTGCAGCCAATGGGAGAGGACGTGCGCCTGATTTTGAAGCTCAAGAAGTCATAACGATGTTTACCGGAATTATCTTGGCAAAGGGCCGCGTCACGTCGCTGACGGAGCGGGATGGCGACTTGGAGCTGGGTGTCGATGCCGCGGGGCTCGACGTGGCGCGCATCGCCATCGGCGACAGCGTCTGCGTCCAAGGCGTGTGCCTCACCGTGACCCGCAAACAGGACGGTTGTTTTTTTGCGGACGTATCGCGCGAGACCATGGCGAAGACCACCTTGGGCAAGTTGAAAGTCGGCTCGAGCGTGAATCTGGAGCCCAGCCTGCGCGCCGGCGACCCGTTGGGCGGTCATCTGGTCAGCGGTCACGTCGATGCGGTCGGCAATCTCAGGCGCGTTGATCAGGATGCCCGCTCCTGGCGCCTGGAATTCGAATTGCCGCCATCGCTGACGCGGTTCGTGGCTGCCAAAGGCTCGATCTGCCTCAACGGCGTCAGCCTTACCGTCAACAAGGTCGAGGGCTTGCGATTCGATGTGAACATCATTCCGCACACACATGCGGTCACGACACTTGGCGAGCTTCGAGCCGGCGATGAGGTCAACGTCGAGATCGACGTCGTTGCCCGCTACCTTGAAAAACTCATGACGAAATCTCAAACCTAAGGCAACACATGGCTGCGTTCAACACCATCGATGAAATTCTAGAAGACCTGCGCCGCGGAAAAATGGCGGTGATCATGGACGATGAGGATCGGGAAAATGAGGGCGACCTCATCATGGCCGCGGAATGCGTTCGGCCCGAGGATGTAAATTTCATGGCGCGCTACGGCCGCGGCCTCATCTGCCTGACCTTGACCCGCGAGCGCTGTCGCCAGCTTCGGCTGCCGCTGATGGTGAGCGACACCGACTCCTCGCACCGTACGAATTTCACATTGTCGATCGAGGCCGCGGAAGGCGTGACCACGGGAATTTCCGCGCACGACCGCGCGCACACGGTCAAGACTGCCGTGGCCCCCAACGCTAGGCCCGAAGATCTGCGGCAGCCGGGCCATGTCTTCCCGCTGATGGCGCAACCGGGCGGGGTCTTGACGCGCGCCGGGCACACCGAGGCCGGTTGCGATCTTGCACGCCTGTCTGGATTCTCCGCTGCCGCGATGATCGTGGAAATTTTGAATGATGACGGGACCATGGCGCGGCGGCCGGATCTCGAGCTGTTCGCGCAGAATCACGGCCTGAAGATCGGCACCATCGCGGACTTGATCCGCTACCGGTTGAAGAATGAGCGCTCGGTGGAGCGCGTTTACGATGAGCCCGTCGATACCGAGTACGGCAGCTTCAGACTCTGCTGTTACGAAGATCATGTAAACAAGACCGTGCACATTGCGTTGGTGAAGGGCGATTTGAATTCCAGCTTGCCGCCGCTGGTGCGCGTACATATCAAAGACACGTTGCGGGATGTGGTGGGCGTCAACAGCGAGAAGCTTGGCTGGCCGCTGCGCGCGGCCATGGGCCGGGTGGCCAAGGAGGATTCGGGTGTCGTGGTGATACTGCGGCCGGAAGAATCTGCACGAGAATTCATGGACAGCCTGAGGCAGCTCGAGGCCAAACCCGCCGCCCGCCGGCACGCGGGTGCCACCGTGGTACGAACCTATGGAATCGGTGCGCAGATACTCAAGGATCTGGGATTGAAGCGTATGCGGGTCTTGAGCGCCCCCAAGCAGCTGCAGGGGCTGGCTGCCTTTGACCTTGAAATTACCAGCTATGTGGACGGCGATGAATGAGCCGCCTCGGCTTATACTTCCGGTCTGCCAACTCGAGGAATGACCTGTGCCCAATGATCAGCCGAAGATAGTCGAGGGAGAACTGCTGGCCCGTGATTTGCGCTTTGCGCTCATCGCCGCGCGGTTCAATGATTTCGTGGTCGAGCCGTTGCTGCGCGGTGCGCTCGATGCCTTGAAACGGCACGGTGTGATTGAGAAGCAGATCGAGATCGTGCGCGTACCGGGGGCTTTCGACATTCCCATCGTTGCCCGCAAGTTGGCGATGTCGCATCGCTACGAAGCGCTCATTGCCCTCGGGGCCGTGATCCGCGGTCAAACGCCGCATTTCGATTATGTGGCCGGCGAATGCGCAGGCGGCATTGCGCGCATCGCCTTGGAGTCCGGCGTGCCGATCGCCTTCGGAGTACTCACCACCGACACCGTGGAACAGGCGGTGGATCGCGCCGGGGGCAAGGCCGGCAACAAGGGTGCCGATGCCGCGCTGGTTGCCATCGAGATGGCAAATCTGTTGCGCCGTCTGGACAATTGAGTGGCTTCAGGAGACGTAAGCCATCGGGCTCGAAGTCTCGCGCGGCGCCTTGCGCTGCAGGCCCTGTATCAGATTCAGATCAATCCGCTTCCGTGGCAGGACGTGCAACTGCAGTTCGCCGCGGATCCCGAGGCGGACCGGGTCGATCGGGACTACTTTCGCGAGTTGATTGAGGCTGTAGCGCCCAATCGCGAGGCGCTGGATTTGCGGTTGTCGGGCCTGTGCGAGATTCCGCCACAGGAGCTGGATCCGATTGAGCATGCTGTCCTGTGGCTGGGGTTGCATGAGCTGCAGTCGTGCCCCGAATTGCCGTACCGGGTGGCGCTCGCAGAAGCGGTGCAACTGGCCAAACAGTTTGGGGCGACGGATGGGCACAAGTTCGTCAACGCCGTGTTGGACCGAGCCGCCAAAGAATCGCGACCGCACGAGTACGGTCGCGCGGTCGAGTGAGGCGATGAGCTCGCCATCGGATCTCGGCGAGTTCGAGTTGATCCGCCGGTTTTTTATTCGCGATGAAAAGTCGCGGCGCGAATCGGGGGTGATCTTAGGTATCGGCGATGACGCGGCGCTCCTCGATCTTCCCAAGGGCACGGATTTGGTGGCCGCCGTCGATACAATCGTGGCGGGCCGCCATTTTCCGGAGGACGCCGACGCGCGTTCGGTCGGTCATCGCGCCCTCGCGGTGAATTTGAGCGATATCGCGGCGATGGGCGCGACCCCGCTGTGGGCTACGCTGGCCTTGACAATGCCGAGTGTCGATCCTGATTGGCTGACCCGGTTTGCAGCAGGATTTCTCGATCTTGCCGATGCGCACGCGGTGGCACTGGTTGGCGGCGACACCACGCGTGGTCCGCTGAGCATCAGCGTGCAGATTTTGGGGCATGTTCCGCACGGAGCCGCACTGCGCCGAAGCGGCGCCCAGGCCGGCGATTTATTGGCTGTGAGCGGCACGCTTGGGGATGCCGCCGCGGGCCTGGCAATGCTCAAGGCATCAGCACGCCGCGCCGGCAGCTGCGAGGTGGACGAACTCATTCGTCGCTTTGAATACGCAGAGCCGCGGGTGCGGCTTGGCTTATCGGCGCGCGGCATTGCGAGCGCGGCGATGGACTTGTCCGACGGCCTGGTCGGAGACTTGCCGAAATTGGCGCTGGCCAGCGGCCTCGCTGCGCGCGTGAGCGTCGATCTTCTGCCCTTGTCGGCCGCCATGAAAGCGGCAGTCAACCCCGGCCAAGCCCTTGATTGGGCGCTCGCCGGCGGCGATGACTACGAATTGCTGTTCGCGGTACACCCTGAGCGTTTCGCGGAACTCAAGGCGGCCGCTGATCGATTGAACTTAATGTTGACCACGATTGGTGAGCTGAGCGTCGGGGCGAGCGTGACGTGGTCACGAAATGGCAAGGAATTTGTACCCAGCGTCTCAGGTTTTGACCACTTCGCCCAAGCCTCGACCCAAATCACAGTTTAGGCGCAGCCACACCAGTATCCTCGTCGCATCGAAGTCGAATGACGCCCTGCCGCGCACGGTTACCCTTGACCAACACTCGTTCCACCAGTCTTGCGAAAGCCCCACCGGGCCGTGCATCGTTGCCTGAGAAAATCGGCAAGTATGTGATCATCAACGAAGTAGGGCGCGGCAGCACCGGCGTCGTCTATCTCTCGCATGATCCGTACTACGGCCGCGATGTGGCCATCAAGGTTTACAACGTCGATGCCAGCGGCGATGAAAATCGCAAGCGCATCGCCCGCAAGATGTTTCTGTCCGAAGCGCACATGGTCGGCATGCTGCAGCATCCGAACATTCTGCCGATCTACGATGCCGGTGAGGAAAATGGCCACTGCTACATCGTGACCGAACACGTGCATGGGGCGCGCACCCTGGCTGCCTACTGCCGTCCTGACAATTTGCTGCGCATCGACGATGTCGTCGAGCTGGTATACAAAGCGGCGCGCGCACTGCACTACGCGCACAGCCGCGGCGTGATCCACCGCGACATCAAGCCCAGCAACATCATGCTCACCCTCGAGAGCGACGTGCGCATCATCGATTTCGGCATCGCGCTGGTGGCCGATTCGGAGATTTCGCGGATCGAAGGAATTGCCGGCAGCCCCTCTTACATGTCTCCCGAGCAGGTCCAGTCGATCGAGTTGACCAATCGTTCCGACCTGTATTCCCTGGGCGCCGTCATGTATGAACTGCTGACGGGAAACAGGCCCTTCAGGGCCGGCAATTTGCAGAAACTGCTGCATCAGATCGTGTTCGCCACCCCGCCGCCGATTCATACGCTGCGTCCCGAGATTCCAGAGGAACTCGAGAACGTGACTGCCATGGCGCTGCAGAAGGAACCTGAGAAACGCTACAAGACGGGTCTGGACTTCGCCGCAGAGCTGACTCGTGTGCATCAGAAGTTGCGCGCGCAGTACAACCGAATCGATCAGCAGGAACAGTTCAGCTTGCTGCGAAAGCTGAAATTCTTCCATGAGTTCTCGCACGGCGAGATCTGGGAAGTGTTGCGCGCCAGCAGCTGGCAGGACTATGCGGACGCCGAGGAAATCGTCAAGGAAGGCGAGATGGACGACAGGTTCTACATCATTGTTCAGGGACGGGTCGGCGTGCAGCGCAACAGCAAGGCGTTGGGCTATTTGGATAGCGGCGACTGCTTCGGCGAAACCAGTTATGTGCGGGGCGCGAAGCGCACCGCCACGATCTTCGCGTCAGGTCCTGTTACGGTGATGAAGGTCAGTTCAACGCTGCTGGAGCAGGTTTCCGCGGAGTGTCAGCTGCGCTTCAATCAAGTATTTCTGCGCAGCATGATAGCCCGTCTGCAAAGCGCGGAGCGCGGCGCCTCCTAAACGCTTGCTCCCTTGTCGTGCTCGATCATCGCATAGGCCGAATGATTGTGAATCGACTCGAAATTTTCCGCCTCGACCACATAAGCGCAAATGCGCTTGTCCTTGTTGAGCGCCACCGCGACGTCCCGCACCGTGTCCTCGACGAATTTTGGATTGTCGTAGGCGCGTTCGGTGACGAATTTCTCGTCGGGGCGCTTCAAAATACCGAAAACCTCGCATGACGCTTCGCGCTCGGCGATTTCGATCAGTTCTTCCAGCCACATGTGCTCGACCAGGCGCGCCGTCAAGGTAATGTGCGATCGTTGATTGTGCGCACCGTAGGCCGAGATTTCCTTCGAGCACGGGCATAGGCTGGTGGTAGGCACGACCACCTTGAGCCAGACTTCCGTTTTGCCGTTGCGGTGCTCGCCGAAAATCGTCGCCTGATAGTTCATCAGACTCTCGACGCCCGATACCGGGGCCTTCTTCATGACGAAGTAGGGGAAGGTCATTTCGATGTGACCGGAGGTGGCGGCCAGATGCTCGGTCATTTCCGCCAGCATTTTGCCGAATGATTCGACAGAGATTTCCCGCTCGTGATGATGCAGAATCTCCACGAAGCGCGACATGTGCGTGCCCTTGAAATTGTGCGGCAAATTCACGTACATGTTGAAATTTGCGATGGTGTGTTGTTCACCGCGCGACCGATCCTTCACTTTTACCGGGTGAAAGATGTCTTTGATGCCGACCTTGTTGATCGGAATCTGCCGCGTGTCGGCATAGCCTTGGACGTCCTCCACGGGGTTCGCGTTGGGTTTCTTGGCGGGCACAGCGACGTTCATAATTGTTTCCTACTGATGCGATCAGGCCCAGGATGGTGCCGAATTCGCATAACTCAAGAATCTTAGACCATTCGACTGCATTTGGCTGGAGGCCGTGACGGTAGGCGGCGACCGACAGGCGGAAATCGCCGCAGAAACGCGGTTTTAGCGCCATATCGGCGCCCATATCCCTCGAATGGGGGGCTAAACCCGCCGCTCGATCACATAAGTGGCAAGCCATGCCAGTACGTCGGCTGGCTTGCCCAGCGGCGCAAGCCTCTCGCAGGCCCGCTGTCTCAATTCACGAGCGTGGATCTTGGCGGCCTCGAGACCCAGCACACTGGGGTAGGTGGGCTTGGCGCGCGCCGCGTCTGCGCCGCTGGTTTTGCCGATCTCTTCGGTCTTGCCTTCGACGTCGAGAATGTCATCTTGGATTTGAAAGGCCAGACCGATGTCCTGCGAGTAGCCATCCAGCGCATCCCAAGCGGCGGCGCTCGAAGCAGGCGAGCAGGCTGCGGCCATCAGCACGCTGGCACGGATCAGTGCGCCGGTCTTGAGCCGGTGCATCGCCTCCAGTTCCTCGAGAGTCAGGGCGCGTCCGACGGCCGCCAGGTCGATGGCTTGGCCGCCCGCCATGCCTGCGGTGCCGCTGGCATCGGCGAGGATTTGAATCATTTTCAGCCGCGCCTCTGCAGTCGTGCCGGCAGTGCGATCGCGCGAGAGAAGCGAAAAAGCCAGGACTTGCAGCGCGTCGCCCGCGAGGATGGCGGTTGCCTCGTCGAAGGCACGGTGAGTCGTCGGTTGTCCGCGGCGCAAATCATCGTCGTCCATCGCCGGCAGATCGTCGTGAACCAGGGAATAAGAATGAATGAGTTCCACGGCAGCGGCAGGTGCATCCAACACGCTCACGGGGATATTCAGCGCCTCTCCCGTGCAATAGACGAGCAAGGGCCGCAGGCGCTTGCCGCCGCCTAGAACCGCATAGCGCTGCGCGGCGTGCAGCCGCTGCGGTACCAAATCCGCGGATGGAAGTGCGGCGTCAAGAACGGCGTGTACGCGTGACTGGTACCCGCGCATTCGCGCTTCCATCGCGTCCGCATTCACGTCAGGCTCAGCCGTTTTTCGATTCGTCGGGCATGAAGTCTTCAACCGCAGGTTCACCGGCCTTTTTCAGCAGGATCTCGACTTTTTGTTCGGCTTCCTTCAGCGCGCTCTGGCAGGCGCGTGTCAACATGACGCCCCGCTCGAATGCCGCCAGAGATTCCTCCAGAGGTAAATCGCCGTGTTCCAAGCGGTCGACCAGTTCTTCCAGGTCGCGCATCGCTGTCTCGAAGTCGGGTGTTTCCGGATTTGCGGCTTTCGGTGCGGGCATGGTCAGGAACGGTACACATGCGCTTCGGCTGGGTCAAACGCACCGCGCGTGTAGGACGCGGGCAGGAACATTGTCAAGTCGTGAGACGCGTCACAACCATGGGGTCGCCTGATGCCCCATTTTGGGTAACACTGGTCGTGGGAAGCTATATGCCAATTTCAATCAAATCAATGATCGCCTGCGGTTGCATCGCCGCCGTGGCAGTGCTGACCGCGGCCTGCGAGCCCCGGCGCATTCCCCCGATGACCGTGTCGGATCTGATGGAAGATCGCGTTTTGCTCGATGGCGTGCTCATGAAGTGCAACCGTGATCCGGGCTACGCGCGCTCCAATTCGGATTGCGTCAATGCACGAATCGCGATCGAGCGTCTCGCAGCGCAAGTCGACCCGGCCGAAGAGGCAAAGCGGGCCGAGAACTTTGAGAAAAGCCGTGAGCAACTGCGGATGCTGCATGACAAGCAACGTCAGGAACAGGAAGCCAAAAACCCCAAGGTCGACGCATATAACTTGCCCGTGATTCCGGTGGAACCGGCACCACCGCCCAAGGATCCGCAGTCGCCGACCGTCAGCCAGACGAACCCGTAAGGTTCTGTCTCACTCAGCTGATAGGCGTCGTCTCGCTTTCAGCAACACATCCACGGCCTCGGGTCGATCGTCCCAATAATCCAGGCGTACTCTGCCATCGGGCAACTGCGTCACGGTGGCCGGAGCGGCGCTGAAGGTGCAGTACCACCCCGACGGCAAAACCACCGCATTGCGAGGTCTTCCCAGGCTGCGGTCGAAAACCAGATCCTCGCCGTCCAATCGGTAGCTCGCCGGCGCGGTATACGTCTCCGCGATGCGCAGCCGCAATGTCTGTCCCTCCAAAAGCTTCGCAAATGGGATCACGACGACGCGGGCGGTCGCTGCGACGGCCTCGCCGACATTGATTTTCGATGCCGTGAGTTCTGCTCCGCTCATCTCGAGCGTCTTGAGCTGCTCTCCAGTATCCAAGATGCTTGCCGCAGGGTGGCTTGCCACACTGCCTTCACGCACGACGTTCGCATAGCCGCTCACGCCCGTTCTCGATTCCGTATAGTCGTGATACAGGCTAAAGGCGTGCGTTTCCGGCTGCTGCAGAAAGTATACGATCACACGATCCTGATGCGCGCGCTCCGACAACCGTTCCTGTTCCGTCTCCCCCATGAACGGTGATTCCCAGCTGCGTTGCGCCGTCAAAGGCTTCGGTAGCGCCGCCTCGCCGACCTGCGCGCCCCTGGCTGCCCGCAATATCAGCGGCGCCTCTCCTGTCCCCGCATGCAGGAAGCTGATGGCAATGCGGCCATCTTTCTCCGTCAGAATTTGCGAGGGCACCGTCAAGCCGACCACCTCATATCCAGGCGGCAGCACCACTTTATTGCGCTTGACGCCCAATGGCCGATTGAAGACGATCGTTTTGCCATCCAGGTAATAGCTCTTCGGATCCTTGTAAGTCTTGACGATCACCACGCGACCCTGTCCATGCTCCGGCACCGGGCGCGCCAGCGCTACCTTGATGTAGTTGGTCGCCAGGTCGGCATCAGGCATCAAGGCATCCATGCGTGCCTGGGCACCGCTCACCACGTCAAAATGCAGCGGCTTCCCGAGCATCGCGTCATAAACGCTTTCATCACTGGCGGCACTGCCTTTGCGAATAGGATTGTAAAAAAATCTGGCTCCCGGCGTTGTCGCCGATACTTCATAAACAATCTTGAAACTGGCGGTTTCAGGCGCCAACAACTCATAACGCGTGTATTCGTCGGCCTCGGTCTGGCCGATGGCCGCCGGAAAATAAAGTCCGTCCCTTGCTTGGGGGGCCCCGGCGTTCGCAGCCGAATAACAAGCGAGCGAGCAGGCAAGCACCACCTCAATGCAAGTGATCAGCTTCATCGTCATCTCCTGGGAGCCTGTCATACTCAGACAGGCTCCAAAGCACGCCAGTGTCGCACATACCAGCCGGCCGTCACCACATGCGCGCACCCGCTAATTCAGGACATCTCAGCAAAACCCCGGCTTACTTCCGCCCCGAGGTCCCGCTAGACTTCGCTGCGAAGAGCGATAAAAAATCACTTGGAGGACGAACATGAGTCGATTCAATTTCGGTGCCTGCATCGGTTTGGCTGTTGCGCTGGCGTTGCCGGCGTACCTGGCCGCCGCGCCGGCCGCGCCGGGCCCGGACAAGAAAGACGGCGAATCCGAGAAGGCGGACGCCGGGAAATTTCAGCCCTTTAAGCCCGAGTCGGTCAGCAGCAACGGCACGGTCACGATCGGCGGCCAGTCCATTTCCTATCAGGCCATCGCGGGCACTCTCGTCGTGCATCCCAAGGATTGGGACGACGTTCCGCGCGACCCGAAGGCTGAGAAAGGCCCGGCGCCGGGCGACGATGGCCCGGACAAGAATCCGACCGCTGAAGCGTCGATGTTCTATGTCGCTTACTTCAAGGCCGGCGGCGGCAGCGCTCGGCCTGTGACCTTCGTCTACAACGGCGGCCCAGGCTCCGCGACCGTCTGGTTGCACATGGGTGCATTCGGGCCGCGCCGCATTGTCACCGCGACCGACGCGCACACGCCGGCGGCTCCCTATTCGTTGACCAATAATGGCTCGAGCTTGCTGGATGCAACCGATCTGGTGTTCATTGACGCGCCCGGCACCGGCTTTAGCCGCATCGCAGGCAAAGACAAGGAGAAGGCATTTTTCGGCGTCGATCAGGATGCGTACGCCTTTTCAGAATTCATTTCGCAATTTCTATCCAAATACGGCCGCTGGAATTCCCCCAAGTATTTGTTCGGCGAGAGTTATGGAACGCCGCGCTCGGCGGTGCTCATCAATCAGCTCGAGTCCGATCGCGCCATCGACTTCAACGGCGTGATTCTGCTGTCGCAAATTTTGAATTTCGACTTGAGTCCTGACCGGCCGACCGGCAATCCGGGTATCGATCTTCCGTACCAGACCGCACTGCCTACCTACGCGGCGACGGCCTGGTACCACAAAAAGCTGCCGGGTGAGCGCAAGGAACTCGAAGCCTTTCTGGGCGAAGTCGAACAGTTCGCCATGGGGGATTATGGCCGGGCGCTGGCCGCCGGGTCCGATCTTAGCCCCGCGGATCGGCAGGCAATTGCCGAGAAGCTGCACCAGTACACCGGACTGTCGATCGATTACATTCTCAAGGCGGATCTGCGCATCGACGGCGGCGAATTTCGCCAGAATTTACAGGGCGACGCTGCCTTGACGACCGGCCGTTTGGATACCCGGTTTTCCGGACCGGACATCGATCCGTTGAGCCAACGTGCGGAATACGACCCCCAATCGACCGCGCTCGGCTCGGCCTACGTCTCTGCATTCAACGACTACGCGCGCAAGGATCTGCGCTACGGCGACGGCAAGAGCTTCAAACATAGCATTCAGACATTTGGCACCTGGAATTTTCAGCACAGCCAGCCGGGCCAAAATCAACGGCCGGGATCATCGCGCCAGGGATCCAATGTCATGCCTGATCTTGCGAATGCCATGAAGATCAATCCGAACCTGAAGATTCAATTGAATGCCGGCTATTTCGATCTTGCGACTCCATTTTATCAAGGCGTCTACGAGATGCATCACCTGCCGATTCCGGCAAATCTGCAGGCGAACATAGAATATAAATTCTACGACTCCGGTCATATGGTCTATGCGAAGGACTCGTCGCTCAAGTTGTTGCACGACAATGTCGCGGGGTTCATTCGCCGAACCAGCAACCGCGGCGGTTGACACGCCGGGAAATCGACAAGGCGTGTCGCGCAGCCTGAAGCGCTGCGCGACACCGCCGATGTCAGTGAGCAGGTCCGCCATCCTTCAGATACGTGGCGAGCCACTTGTGAACTTCTTCATAGAAATGCCGGCTATCTTCCGGCTTTGTAATCCAGTGCCAGGCGTCCGGCCACACCAGAAGGCGGCTGGGCACTTGCATCCGCTGCAGCGTGCTCCAATTCTCGAGCGTGTTATTGATGGGCACGCGAAAGTCGCGCTCGCCGATACTGAGCAGCATCGGTGTCTTCCAGTGGGCCGCATAGGCGATGGGGCTTTGGTCGCGCCACACGGGATTTCCTTCCCATGGCGGCCCGCCATTGGTCACTTCGCGGCCGTAGATGCCGTCGCTGGTTCCCCATTGGCTGAGAAGATCGACTTCGCCGGCGTGGCTCACGATGCATTTGTAGCGCGTGGTGGTGGCCTCGATCCAATTGGCCAGATGTCCGCCATAGCTGGCGCCTGCGGCGCAGAGCCGCGATCCGTCGATGAATGAGTAGCGCTTGATGGCTTCATCAACCGCCTGATTGATCTCGTCGCCGGGCGTCTTCAGCGGGTCGAGCTTGATGGCCTGCGCAAATTTCTCGCCGAAGCTGGTCGACCCGGTGTAGTCCGTCATCAGAATCACGTAGCCGGGGGCGGCCAGCAGATGATAATTCCAGCGCAGCCCGATCTGATCGGGATTATTGCTCGCCGCTCCGCCGTGAATCAGGACCAGCATCGGATATTTTTTGGCTGCATCGAAAGCAGGCGGCAGCACGATCATATTGTGAATGTTGCGGCCCTTGGCGCTGGTGAAATAGAAATGCTGCGGCGGCTGCCAATCGATGGCCGCCGCTGCCGAAGTATTGACATGGGTGAGATTGACGTGAGAGTGCCGCGCAGCATCGATGCGCACGATCTCGGTCGGACTGACCGAACTGCCATAGCCGGCAATCAGCATGGGCTTTGCGGACTTCTCGGCAATCTCCAATGAGGTGTAGCCGCCCGTGGCCGGCTCGATCAGCAGTTCCGGTTTGCCGCCCTGCGCCGCAACTCGATACAGGTTCTCTTTGCCGGCCTCCGGCGCCAGCAGGTAGACCAGTTTGCTGTCAGAGCTGAACGCGTAACGCGCCGCGTCCCGGTCGAAATCGCGAGTCACGAGCGACGGCACTCCGCCGCCAGGCCACGCCACTTTGTTGAGGCGCGCCAAGTGATAAACCTCCTGGTCCTGCAACTCGTACTTGAAGAACAGCGACTTGCCGTCGGGACTGAATGCCGCTTCCTGGTATTCGCCTCCGGCGGGGCTGATGACGGCCGGTTCGCCGCCATCGGCGGCCATGCGGTAGAGGTGATAGTTCACATGCGCGAACGCGGCATGCCATCTCTCCGTCGTCGCGGTAAACACCACTTCATGCCCGTCGGGACTCCATAGGGGAGCGAGGGTGACGCTGCTCTCGGTTTCCCGGCCGGAAAATCCAGCGGTACGCGCCAGCGTGGTGGCGGAGAGGATGTCTTTTGCAGCCGATCCCGGCTCGATCGACTGCACCATCACGGTGGGTTGGCGATCGTCCAGCCACTGATTCCAAAAGCGGATCGGAAAATGTTCATAGGTGCGCACGTTGTATTTGCGCGCCTTGCGGTCGGCCGCAATCTTTTTGTTGGCTTCATCGTCGGTGGTATTGGGATAAACCAGCGACTCGAACAGAATTGCCCTGCCGTCCGGCCGCCATTTCGGACTGGATGCTCCGGTGGAGATGTTGGTGAGGCGGCGTGCTTCGCCGCCCGCGGCGAGATTGAGAATATAGATTTGGTCGGCCTCGTCGGCTTCGCGCTTGGTGGTGAACGCAACGCTGCTGCTATCGGGCGACCATGCGACGTCGGCCTCAGCGGCTTTGGTGTTGGTGATTCGGCGCGGCGGACTATGACCGTCGGTGCCCACCAGCCACAGATCACTGACGCTTTTGTCAGTTTCGTAGGACGGCTCGAGCACGGAATACACCACCCATTTGCCGTCCGGACTCAAACTGGGCGCGCCCACCCGTTTCATCATCCAAAGCGATTCGTGTGTAATGGGTTTGAGTGACGTGCTCGACTGGGCCATCGACTGAAGCGGCGCGAAGACGCACGCCGCCATCACGGTTGCGCAAAACTTTGTCTGTAAGCTCATCGGATCTGGAACTCACTGCAGCTGAAGGGGGAGCGTAGTCTAACGCTAAGCCTGGGCGCTAAGCGCAGCCGTCATTGCGCGTGGCCGATCAAGAGCACGTTGGCAAATCGCGTACCCTCGCTCATGGGGGTGGCCTGAACCTCAAATCCACATTCCCGAACGATCTCGCGCCACTGCGTGGCGCTGCGACAGTGCGTGTTCACGGGCGAATGCCCGCGGAAAAGCATCACCAGTTTGTCGACCCACTGACCGTAGAGAAATCGCAGTCCGGCGTCGGCATCGCCGATGCGCAGCAGCAGCAGGCCGCGCGCCGGCAGCGCGGCGCGCACCCGCTTCAGCACCTGAAGCTGTTCTTCCCTCGTCATGTAATGCAGCACATCGAGAATGACCACAGCATCCGTGGTCCCAAAATCCGTACTGCGAATGTCGCCCTGTGATATCTCGCACGATGGCCCGAGCGCGGCGCGCGCACGCTCCACGTCGCGAACCATCAATTCGATTCCGCGAGTCGAACGCGGCGTCGGCGCCGGCGGCCAGCCTTGGGGCCAACTGCCGCTTTCGTAGCAGAGCAGGGCGGCGCGCAGCCAGGACGCCAGCAGTCCTTGGCCGCAGCCCAAGTCGAGAATGTGTCCCCGCCCCAGCAATAGTCCGCGCTCCAGCATGGCCCGGAAGACGGGGTCGCCGCTTAATTTGCTGCGGGCAAAATTGTAGGCGAATAGCCCGGCCCTGCGATACGGCTCACAAGCCCGGTCGATCAGCGGTGAGTGCACGTGCGCGGACAAACGCGACCTTACTCTCTCAGGCCAATGGAAGATGATGCGGCCGCACCAGCATGTGCCAATCTTGGTGCTCCTCGAGGATTAATTCGATGGCCTCCCGGATCGACTCCTTGATCGGCCCCGGGCTTGGCGACGCCCCTTGCTGCTCCAGCGGCGCGCGAATGTCACCGATGGCCTGCTGCAATTCCACTTCAAGGCGCTCCGAAGTGATTCCGAGCCGGTAGGATTCTGATTGCGCCAGAGCACCGTGCAGCGAAGCCCCGAGCGCCGGGAAAAACGTCGTGATCAACGACAGCCAAACGGTATGCACCGCCAGGTGCAGCAGCGCTCCCAAGGCCGTAAGCCCAAAAAGCCCGATATTCACCGAATGGACGCGATGCAACAGAGCGTGCTGCCTCAAGGCAACCCGATGATGATAGTGCGTCTGCGCCTCCAGAACCCCGACCGTCCATCGCGCGTAGGTCGAGATGAACGCCGGGTCAGACCAGGCGCCATCGAGCAGCGTTAGCGCCAGGTGCTCGTTTTTCGCGCATATCGTCTCGAGATCATCGCCGCTTCGCAGGTGGTTGCCCGGATCGAATACCCGCATGTACCAGTTTGCGGATGTTTCCGGCCGCGTGAAGTCGAGCAGCGGCGCGACGAGGGGCAGGTACCAGATCAATTCGGCGGTGGTTCGGGCACGCAACCACTGACCCTGCCAATCTCGTCGATGACCCAGCCAATAGATCGTGCTCACCGTGCCGATGATGAGGACCTCGCCGACCGCCCACAGCCCGATCACGGGATGCTGTAAATGACGCCGATCGTCCCAACCGAGCGCCAGAGGCAGCACCGCGAAGAGCACGGCAAGCGCACTCAGCAGATAAATGGCCCAGAAGCCGCTGCGGTAGCGGTGTCCATAATGCAGGGCACGCGCATCGAACATCAGGTGGGCGGGAGCGAGCGCCTCGATGAGGGGCAACAATCGCTCGGGTGGACTCACGGGGGCCGGCGGCGGCGGAATCCTCAATCGCGCCCCGATCAGCAGTACCCGTTGAACCAGCTGGTGGAACGCCATGCTCGTTAGCCCATGATTTCGTAGGTGGTAGCGAAGATGTCTTGGGCGACGATACCGAGGCTGCCGTCGCCATAGTCCACCAGCCAATCGCCGGCATGGCCGCTCAAGCTGGAAACCCCGTCCGCGAGCTGCACCTCGAAGGGCTGTTGCATTCGCAGCGCCAGAATATGGTACGGCAGGCTCATGTAGCGCCCGGACTCTCCCGCGACGGTCGGCGGTACTGGCCGGTATTTGTTCGCAAACTTTCCCTGCGACACCCGCCAATGGTGGCCGCCGTTGCCCGTCAAGACGGCGTCCCCGGGGTGTGCCTGGACCGCGCCCTCGGGCGTCCGGACAATGCAGGCAACGTCTGTGAAGTGAACCAAAACCTCGCGTTCGAGCTTTCGTGCCTCGACACGCTGCGGATGTTCGGAAACCTCGGCGGAAAATCCGCTCTTTCCGCTGCAGCGAAATATCAACGCATTGTATCCTTTGTTATTCTGTCGGCCGGTTCGGATCATACACGTCAGTCGCGACCTCGGCGTGGCGCGCCGTTGTTCGAATGTCTTTGGCGCGGGCCGGATTCTATTTTGTGAAGCGCAGCATAACTCTGCTGATTGGGCGCCACCGCGAGATTTTAGAGGCTGTTGTAGACCAGGGGCTTGCCTGCCGGCACTTCGCCGAAAGTGCGCTGGTAGGGCGCGGCGGAGAAAAGCACGCACAAGAGCGGCAGAATCCCCGTCGACCGCGAGTTCGCGCGGCTGACGGGACCGCTCAAATTCACTTCTTCTGTTCTTCCAACGGGTACGTGCGCGCGGGCTCGGCAGTGGGCGCTACGCCGGGTGGCTGTCCGGCAGTCGCGGGCACATCCGCCTGCGGAACGGGTGATGGCCGCACCGCCGTTCCTGTCGCCTGGGCCAAGCGCTCGAGAAATCGCTGCGCGGTGGCCGGAGGCGCCGGCGCCTGCCCTGAGAAGATCTCCGACGCGGTGACGCCGCTCTTATGATACAGGGACGCATTCGCCGAGCGGTCAATGGAAATGACGCTGCCGTCCAAGGCGACGCCGCCGAACAACCCACGCGTGCGCGCGTAGGAATAAATCTCGGCGTTGAAACCCATATCGGTGGCGGCGGAGCCTTGTCGCCCGACCGGCCCGGTCGCAACGGAAGCGTCGGCGCCCAACGTGAGTTTGCCCCCGGCGATGCCTTCAATGCCGGTCTTCGTGGTGAAAACCAAGATGATGTCGGAGGACTGTGCGCCCGCTTGGAATCCCCAGCTACCGCCGGTCAATGAAATGAAAACCGGATTGCTCCAAGGGCCGGTGAGTTTATCCCGCACCGACAGCACACCGTTGCCATGCCGCCCGCCGAAGATGAATGCGACCTTGGTGACGTCCGGTATCACGGCAATTCCGTAGGCATGCGCCAGGAGCGTATCGGGCAGCCGCACGTCAGGCATGGCCCTGACCTCTTCCAACACTTCGGTTGCCGTGAGCAGACGGCCTTCTTCGCGCGCACCCGCTTGCGCAACATTTACAATTGCGGCGGCAAATATCGCCGCCAGCAGTGCGGCAATCGGCTTTTTTCCGTTTGGCATCGAGGAGCCCTCCAGTATTGCGGGTAGTTTACCGCAATGGCGAGGCGACCTTCAGTTCGATGAAAGAATCTTCACCGCTTCGGCGTCACGGTGATGCGCGCGATAGTATTCAGCCAGCCGCGAGGTCGCCAGCATGACTTCAGGATGTTGCGGACCCAAGGTCGTCAACAGCTGCTTTCGCGCCGCCACGAGCATCGGTTCACCCTCGCTCGCCTTGTCTTCAGAAATCAACAGCCAGCCCAGGCTTGCTTCGGTGCGGGCAGTGCGCCAATTGCCGGCGCCCTCCAAACTTATATCAATATCCAATGCCGCGCGAATCTCAACCTCCGCCGCCGCGAATTGTCCGCGGCGCAAGAGCACTTCGCCGATGAGGTGTCGCGTCGCGGCTACGTATGAATGTCGCGCCGGCAACGACTGCGCGTAGATCGCGAGTGCTTGATGCGCGTAGTTCTCGGCGGCGGTCCAATTGCCCGCCATGAGATACAGATTCGCGATCGCGTCCAAAAAATAGCCAACCATGTAGTGGGCGGGCCCCTGGCGCGTTGTGGCAATTCTCAACGCGTCCTCGGTCAAGGCCATGGCGCGCACAGGGTTGCCCGTGCGTTGATAAATCGTGCCCAGATTGGCTTCGATCGACGCCACCCGCTGATTGTCTTCGCCGAAATCGCCGCGCTCGATCTGCAAGGCCTCATTCAGTATCTGTTCGGCTTCGGCGTATTTGCCGCGCTCCGTCAGTATGTAGCCGAGCCCTTCCAGGGACCGTGCGTAATCCGGATAGTTGTGGCTGACGGTGGAGCGCAGCAGATTCAGACCTTCGCGCTGATACTGCTCGGCGATCACAAAGTCCCCCGACCAGATCGCGGGGAAGGCGAGCGAGCCCAGCGTTGAGGCAATTGCCAGATGCTGATCGCCGGGAACGCTGCGGTATATGGCCAGAGCTTCAGTCAACAGCTTGCTGGCGCGCACCGGATCGCTTTTTGCCGTGAGCACGAAGCCCCCGTATTGAAACAAGATGTCGGCGGTTTCCGCGGACGGCGGCGCATTGCCGCCCTGCGAGAGCGACAGGGCTTGCTGGATATTCGCTTCCGCGCCTACGAAGCGCCCGGCATCGGTTTGCGCCTGCGCCAAATTGGCCAGTGCGGCGGCAAGCCGCCGATTGTCGACGGGGCGCGCCTCGCGGCGAATACTCACTGCCTGCTCGAACAAGGGAATGGCCGTTTCACTCAGGCCTTGCCGCCGATCGGCGAGCCCGATGCTCTCGAGCAGCTGCGCTCGGACCTCCGGCTGTAGATTCACGTTGGCCTTTATTTTTTCGGCGCCTTGAGCGAGCAAATCTTTGGCGGTGTCTTGCCGGCCTTGCGCGTTGAATGGATCTGCGCGCGAAAACACATCGACCATGAATGCCGAGACCTGCTGCGCCCGGTCGCGCTCCTGGGCGGTGGCGTCGCGTGCAATTCCAATGCGGTGATTCTGCCAGAGCGTTACACCTGCGATGGTCACGAGGCCTATGAACAAGGACACCGTTGCCACGACCGGGAGCAGGTTGCGGCGCAGGAACTTGGCCGAGTTGTAACGCCAGTCGCCTTGGCGCGCCCGTACCGGCTGGCCCGATAGATGCCTGCGCAGATCCTCGCTGAGGGCTTCGACCGATGTGTAGCGCCGGTCCGGTTCCTTGCGCATGGCCATGGCGACAATGGCATCCAAATCCCCGCTCAAGCGGGCGCGCAGACGCTGCGGCGACAGTCCGCGCCGATCCGAGATGCGGCTTCGATCGCTGTCGTTTTCGCCCTTTAACTTGGCGACCACCATTTGACTCGGACGCGTCGGATCGTCCATGCAGATCGCACGCTCGAGTTGCAGCTGGCTGTAGCTCAGCAAGCGATATGGCGAGCGGCCGGTCAACAGCAGATAAAGGAGCACGCCCAGGGAATAGGTGTCTGTCGCCGTGGTGATCGGGCGGCCAAGCACCTGTTCCGGCGCCGCGTTTTCGGGCGTCAGAATCCGCTCCTGCAGGCGGGTCACCGGCAGCGTGTGCGATAGACTTTCCGGCGCGAGCAGTTTGGCAATGCCAAAATCCAGCAGCTTGGGCGAACCTTCCTCGGTGACGAAGATATTCGATGCCTTGATGTCCCGATGCACCACCAAATTGCGGTGTGCATAGTGCACGGCGCCGCAGACCGCGATGAATAGCTCGATGCGTTCGCGAATGAACAGAGTTCGGGTATCACAGTAGACATCGATGGGCTCGCCATCGACAAATTCCATCACCAGGTAAGGCGTTCCATCCTCGAGGTCGCCGCTGTCTATCAATCGTGCGATCGAGGGATTATCAAGCGTCGCCAGGATGTGGCGTTCACTGTGCAATCTGCTGCGCAGGCGCGGATGCACGGACGCGTGCTGCAGGACCTTGATGGCGACGGTTTGATGATACTGCGAATCATCGCGCTCGCCGCGGTACACCGTGCTCATGCCGCCATGACCGAGGATCGAAACGATTCGATAAGGTCCGACGCGGGTGCCGATCAGGCGATCGCGATGATCGTCGAGCAGCGATTCGGCGGCTGCGCCGACCGCGTTCAGCAGCGGGTCTTCCCCGGCCGCATCCAAAGTCAGGAGCGACTGGACCGAGATGCGCAGGTCGGAGTCATTGCCGCAGCTCTTGTCCAAATGCGCGACGCGCGCGGCGCCTTCCAGGTCCACCAATTGTTCGAACAAGGTCTGAATTTGCTGCCAGCGTACGCGCGGAATCATGATCCGATACCGCCGATCTCGCTGAGAAGCCAGGCCCTGGCGAGGCGTATGTCGCGGTGCACAGTGGCCGCCGACGCGCCCACAGCCGCCGCAATTTCGTCGTAAGTCATGCCCCCGAAATAATGCAGCTCGATGACCTGTGCGAGCCTCGGCTCGAGCTGCAGCAGGCTCTCGAGCGCATCATCCAGCGCGACGACATCGATGGCGAGTTCCGGCGGCGCCAGTGCCGATTCCTCGGCCGCCAGATCGCGGATGCCGGCGTTGCGCTTGACCCGCGAGCGCGACTTCGCATGATCCACCAGCACCCGGCGCATCAGCCGCGAGGCCAATGCAAAAAAGTGGCCGCGGTCTTGAAGATCGACATTCGCCTGGATCAAGCGAAGAAACGCCTCATGCACAACCGCGGTGGCTTGCAGCGTATGGCTGCCGCGTTCCGCGCGCATATAGCCGCGCGCCAAGCGGCGCAGTTCGTCGTAGACCAGGGGGGTTAGGCGGTCCAGCGCTTGCGGTTGACCGGAGCGCCATTCAGTCAGTAGCTGCGTGAAATTGGCCGGCACCTGCATGGTCATTTACTCAAAACCGCAGAAGGGTTCGAATCCCGCTGTCGTGTAAGGCATTCCCTTAATCATACATTCTCAAGCAACGTGAGGGGAATCACGACGGTTTGTCGCTTAACTGAACACACCACCACCCGTGTGGCGTTTGGTTTCGTGGTCTTTGTCAATTTCTCAAATCGGAGC
>Ga0193709_1000091_pt1 | contig 40001 bp, 25 predicted proteins | sample H3c2metaG_FD_160571 | JGI IMG/M metagenome (GOLD analysis project Ga0193709, IMG submission 160571) | Soil microbial communities from a riparian zone of the East river system, Colorado, United States - H3c2 | ecosystem: Environmental > Terrestrial > Soil > Riparian zone | place: USA: East River...
ATCCCATCATCAGACCAGTGATGGCGAGCGCGACGAGCAGCTCGATCAACGTCAAGCCTCGGCGACAAATCACTGTGATCTCACGGGCGCGACAGGACGGTACATCCGGGTGTCGATCGCGTAGGTGCCATTGGCCCCCGTCACACGCACCGTCGCATTGAACAAATCCGCTTCGTTCACTACTCGGGTGACCGTTGCGGTCCACTCATATTGCTCGAACGGTGGCTCGAACTTTCCGCTCTTGCTGCTGTCGGGCAGTGTGAGAAGATCCTCTGCCGGAACCAGCTCGAGGAGTGCGATGCGACTCTCGGCCAGCGATGCAGCCTCGAGGGCCGAGCGCGATGTCTCGGCGGTCCGGAGCTCTGCCGCGAACGCTGATAGTGTCGCGACGGATGTCATCCCGACGATGATGACGGCGACAACGACTTCCATCAGTGTGAACGCCTCGCGCGCCGTTTTGCGCCGACGACGGTTAGTGGATTTCTGCGCGCGCATCGCCCGTCCACTGGTTCAGGGTGATTACTGCCGCGCGCGAATCCATTCGGACGACTATCGGTCCGCCGGATGCCGCGCCCGATGGCGCGAACACGTAGCGAGACCGCGACTCATCAGCCGAGAGGGTCGCCCCCGATGCAAGCTCAATTGGTCCGTAGGAAACGAGCGAGTCGGGACTGCCAGTGCGGACGACCGTTGCCCAGTAGCGCGCGTTCTCCGCATCAACGACGAGCGTTACGGTTTGACCGCGTTCGACGGCGGTTTGTCGCGAGCGCTGCATCAGTAGTGTGAGTGTGTTCGCGGACGTGGTGAGCTCGTCATCCGGATTCGCTCGAAGCGCCGGCACCGTGACCGCGCTCACAATCGCGAGAATTACGATCACGATCAGCATCTCGACCAGTGTGAATCCTTCGCGTCCGCCAAGGACTCTTCTCATCGGAAGCTCCCGGCATTGATGCCATAGATCGCCTGGAGGAGCGAGAGGGCCACGAGTCCTACGATCCCGCCGAAAATCACGATCATCAGCGGCTCTGCTATCGCGACAAGACGCTGGAGCGCTCGTTGTGTGGATTGCTCGAAGATTTCGGCGGCTTTATCGAGAAACTCCTGGAGCTTGCCCGCTTCTTCGCCTACAGCCACGAGCTGACCGAGTAAATCAGGGAAGAGGTCTCCCTCAGCCAACGCTCCGTGCAACGAGGCGCCTTCGCGTACACGCGTTCGCACGCGCAGCACTTCATCCTGTGCAAGCGGATCACCCATCGAGTGTATTGCGTCGTCGAGCGCGTTGAGCAGGGGCGAGCCTCCGTAAAGGAGCACGCCAACCAGTCGCGCGAAGCGTGAAGCGAGAACGTGCCTGCGAAACGTGCCAAGCAATGGAGTGCCGACGAGCATCTTAGCGTAAGCGTGCGAACCCTCTGGAGTCTTGAGCGCCCAACTTATGCCAGCCACCAACGCTATTGGTATTGCAAGAAAGATCGGCCAGAATCTGCGCACCGCCGCGGAGAAACCGAGAAGAAGGGCGGTGGAGCGCGGCAGCGTAGCGCCCGTGCCTTGAAGCAGCTCGGCAAAGCGTGGGAGGACGAAAAGCAGAAGAACGGTGACAGCGATTCCTCCCGCGATACCCAAGAGGATAGGATAGATCGCTGCGGAGAGAAGCTTGTTGCGCAGCTCCTCCTCGCGCTCGAGCTGTGCGGAGAGACGCGCAAAGGCGCCAGGAAGATCGCCGCTTCGCTCGCCGGCGCGAATGACGCCAACGTAAATCGGTGAGAAAAAAGACGGGTGATCCGCCAGCGCGGTGGCCATCGTGTCACCTCGCTCGACGCGAGTCCGCACGGCCCCAAGGGCTGCAGCAAGTCCGCCGGTCGTGGTGTTTGCTACGGCGGACAACGACCGGGAGAGAGGAAGACCCGCGGGCAGAAGTGCCGCCATCGCTCGCGTCATCTCGAGCACGCCTTCGGAGCGGCGGATGCGAAAGTTGCCCTTCGTGGCTTCGGCCGCGGTCTGTCCAGCGGCGACATCGAGAACGATCAGGCCTCGCGTGCCGAGGGAGGAAGCGAGCGCCTTCGCGCTACTCGCGTCCTCGCGTCCACGAATTCTTTTGCCCGCCGGAGTAACGGCGTGATAGGTGAAAGCGGCCACGACGGGAGCCCTCCTTCCCTACTTCCAGCTTACGATATCGGCGTTTTCGCCTTCGCCACCCGGTTGGCCATCTGCGCCATACGACAGGAGGTCGTAACCGGTCGGGTTGACCTCGCCCGGCGCTTTATAGACGTACGGGTGACGCCACGGGTCGAGCGGGACTGCTTTTCTGAGATAGGGGCCTCGCCAATTCGTGGCGGACCCGTCGGCAGGTTTCTGATCGAGCGCGTCAAGTCCGAGCGCGGTTGCTGGGTACTTGCCGTTGTCGAGGCGATAGGCGTCGAGCGCAGCTCCGAGCATCTCTATCTGTGACCGAGCCGTAGCGTCCTTAGCGGCGCCGACATTTTGGAAGATGTTGGGCGCGACGAGCGACGCGAGGATGGCGATCACCACGATCACCACCAGGATCTCTATCAGGGTAAATCCTCGTCGCTCCATGGGCGCCCTCTATTTCCTTTCCGACTTGTCAGATTTCGGGGCGCGCTGGGGTGCTGCAGGCTTCGGCTTCGCGTCGACCATTAGAGGTTCAAGAAATAGCTCTGAACGCTCAGAACTTTTGTGGCGCCAGACGGCGACCGCCACTCGCGTTGCCACTGGGCGAGTAGGATTTTGCGAGCGGGCCCAGGACGTGACTGTCACTGCGGAGAATGCGCCCAAAACCCGCATCGGCATTGGCATGTTGCGCTCGCCGTGCCCCGGCTGGACCAAGCTCGCCGGGACCGCAACCCATTCGCCGAGCGAATCCGAGAGGTATGCCGAGGAGCCTCGATCCCTCTCTGAGGTGATACGCCTTGGGCCTGATCGAATCGAGAGGCGCACCGAGTCAATCGGAGTGGTATGAGAACGTCCCATCACGATCCATACACTATCCAGGTTGTGGGTTGGGTTCCAAGTGCGGCTAAGTCGAGGATGGCGCAAGTCCTTTGACGCGGTTGATGCGACTGCAAACCCCCATCGCGGTCCATGCATGCTGCGTTCTTGGGCTTGGCCTTGGTTATTCACAATTACCAAAGGAATTATCGTCGAGAGAATCGTAGTTAATATTTTCGATGTTGACGGCACTTCTTCTCCAGTGTCTGGCTGTTCATCAATGTGACAGTGAATAGTGCAAAGAGATGGTAGAAGTCAGCGCGTGCGCTAGTCGAACAACAGCTCGCACTTGCCACTCACTACTGACTTACCCTCAGTTTGAACGGTTACTAGTACGTTCGCCGCGACTTTGCCCGGTGAAAGCTGAGCCGCAAATGCCGATGGGTGCAACTCGGCGATCACGATGCCGCCGGCCCATTGCTTCGACGATCGAAGTGATGCTTGCTCCCCCCGCAGCACCGTCACCGTATCCACACCGAGCACTATTCGTTCGTCATCATCAGTAGTTCTGACCCTTTCGACTACGATCGCGACATGAAAACGCACGATCGTCCGGGGATCGCCCGAGACGACGACTAGCAGCGTGTCGCGATTGTCGAGCTCAGACCACTCGGTAACCGGCTGCATGCTGTCGGGCCTGGGTACAATCGGGCGACCGAAAAACCGGATTCCGAGATCCGCTCCTCGCTCCGTCTCTGTGCTCGACTGATTTTCACCTCGAGCCGTACAACCGGCAGCCAGCCCCGCGAACGCAAGGCTGAAGGAGAGGAAGGACCGCCTACCTCTTTGAGACATTTCGACACCTTTGCAAAAGGAAAAAACGTTATGGCACCGAGTCAAACGACAAATGAATGTGATTTCGGTGGGCCCGTCGGACTGAAGGAGTGTTAATGGGGAACGGCCCATCCTTCCCTAAGTATTTGCCGCCAGGCCCAAGATTACTGTGCAAACCATCACCGCCGAATAGACAAGCGGCGGCAGCCTGGACGCGAAGGGCGAGTTCCAACATTCCCTCGTTGGTGGTGGCACCAAAACCTATGTCCTTACCATCCAGGTAACCAATGTCAACCGCGTACCCAGTCCCATGTCGAGTATCCTGATGAGTACCGTTACGAATCGCGTTGATGCCGAGGTCCAAGTCGGCTTGATCAGCGATTTCCTGCAGGGCCCCAAGCATGCCGGGCGCGAGGTCATCCAATGAAGCGCCCTTCCCAATTTGAGAGGCCTCTGGACTAATCGTTACACGACAAGGTCGCGATGCTCCGCTGGCGTCCTCGCACAAGCCGGACGGATCGGATAGGTTGATTGGATCCGCGCCGACATAGCCGTAAACGCTCCCAGCCCCGGGAATCCCTAATGGCTCCTTAGTGGTCCAACGACCATCGTCAGAGGAATAATCGCGCGCCCCAAATCTCGTGAGCCGCGTCGCGTCGTCGTACAGCCCGCCTGCAAAGCCAAACGGCTGGAAACCGGGGTTGCTGTTCATTGTAATCTTTCCAAATTCGTCATAATCAAGACGCTGAACTACAGCACCGGTCGACGCCTCCACGACCATTCGTACACTGCCTAGGTGATCGCTGAGTACCCGGTACACGGAGCCACCCTTCACCATGTAGTCGGGCACCGTATGGCCCGTCCCGTAAACAAATTGGCTCACAATATTACCCGCCCCGTCCAATTCGGCGATTGGAGTCAGTCGACCTTGATATAGAAGGCCCTGCACTAGAACTCCGTTTACCTTCCTCCCCACGCGCCGACCCATCCCGTCCGCCACATACTCTATCACCGTCCCATCGGGCAATTCCACCCGGCGCAGATTTCTCAAGACGTCATATTCGTAGCGAGTCACCTGACTTCCAACAGTTTTTGTGTTGAGTTCTCCGTTCCGAGTGTGGGTATAACTCGCAGGTCCGTAGGCCAGCAGACGGTCCTGATCGTCGTAGGTGGCATTTTCCACACCTGCAGGCCGCGTTACTCGTACCCGATTCCCATTGGTATCGTACTCATAGACCGCGGTTAGTGCCCCGTTCTCACGGACTTCGGTGAGTCGGCCACCGAGATCGTACACGTATCCCTTGATCGTTGTTACCCCGCTCACCACCTCGGTCAACCCAGCGATCCGCCCCGACGCGTCACGACTGTAGCTCACGTCGAACAGCGTTGTGCCGCTCGCAATCGCCGTCGATCGATCAAGTTCCGCCGTCGTAAGGTAGGACTGGCTTGTGGTCACAGCCCCGAGAGCTGTGCCAGTGATAAGGCCGTTCGTCGGCGCGCGAAATACAGTCAGCGCACCCACTTGGTTCGGGAGTCCGTCGCCGTCGTAGCTGTAGTCGACGGTAGACCCGCCGTTCACACCTAGGGACGCTATCTGAAAGTCACTATTGTAGGTTGCACTCACCATTCCGGTCACCTCACCCGTCCACGTCGCGCCTTTGAGCAAGGAGCCGTCGTAGCTGAACGAGAGACTTCCACCGTAAGGGCCACTTACGGTTGCCAGGTTTCCGGTGCTTGTGCTATAACCGTAGTTTACGGCGCCGCCGGGCACTATCACCGTACTCTGTCGACCGGCCGAATCGTAGCCGAAGGCGATTGTCTGAGAGTCGGGTCGCACAACTCGCGTCAGCCGCCGGTCAAGATCGTATTGGTAGGTTGTGCTCCAAATGCCTGCCCCCAGTGAAGGTGGATCATAAGATGTGAGAAGGTTGACGGAGTTGTGCTGGAACTGATGTGCCGGTCGTCCCGGGGGCGCTAGCGAGCGCAGGTTGCCGATTCCGTCATAGGCGTATGTCGCAGCGCCTCCATCGGTCTGCACCTCACGCGTTAGCCGGCCTGCTGAATCATAGGAGTACTGCGAACTCCGGGTCAGTGGGTCTGTTGCGGTAGCTAGCCGACCATTCGCGTCATAGGCATAACTCCATTGCCGTGAACCTTGAACTATTTGTGCGAGCCGCCCACGGGCATCATACTGAAACTGAACCGGGGTGATCCCTTGAGTCGTCTCTTCGGCAACGCGACCCAATGAATCTTGGCGGGTAGTACTCGAGCGTCCGGCCGGTGTTGTAGCGGTTAACGTTCGCGTCGATGCCGCATACGACGTCAGAAACAAGCGGCCGTTCACAGTCAAGCTATCAACTTGGCTCTCGAGGCTCAGGGGGTTTGCGCCGTCGGAAAGTATCGCGCTATGGCGGTCAGTCACCGTGGCGAACAGTCCATCCGGGGTCACAGTCGTCACCCGGCTCAATGTCGGTGCCTGCATCCCGAAACGAACATCTGCGCCTGTTGATACCGTAGTAATAGTGCCGTCTGCTGCCGTCAGGGTGACGGTGCCGTTTATCTCGGTGAGCGCACCGCTCGCTAGGCCCGGACCATCTTTGGCTGTGCGCCTGGTCGCACCTGTCGAGAGGTTGGTCACGCTGTGAAAAACCGCATTCCCCAGAGCCGTAGTCAGCGTAACAGCTGACGACGAGTCCGTGGTCGTTCGCACTAGAGTCTTGAACCCTCCCGCCGGATCATCGTCGCGCACAAGCAACCCATTTTCATCATAGGCGAACTGATGAACATTTCCGTTGCCGTCGGTGAGTGTCTGGAGCAACCCGTCAGCACTGTAGCTAAGCGCCATTGCTGGTTCGCCCGGCCGCGTGACAGTGGCGAGATATTTCGAGGGGTTGAGAGTGAACTGGGTGCGCTGTCCAAAGGGTGCGGTGATCGCTGTGAAAACACCTGTACCATCGCGTTCAACTCGAACCACGTTTCCCTCAACGTCAGTAATCTTCGACAGCAACCCCGCGGCGTCGTACTCGAACGCGTGGACGGTATTGCCGAGCCGCGCGTCGACAGTGCTCAGATGTCTGCCAGCAGCGTTAAACACATAGAGCTCGCTACCGTCTTCCGACGCGACGCTTACGTCGCTTGTCGCGACAGACGGCAACGGTGTGTCGATGCGGCGTGCGAAGTTATCGAGGATGTACAGCCGGCCGTCTGGCCCGAAATCCAATGCACTGAGGAAGGACAGGCTAGTGAGGGTGGTTCGCTCGCCGCCCTCCCGAACACACCTCACGGGCGCAGGAAATGGAATGCAACCGGCCATTAGCGTTAGCACACCCGTATGATCGACATGGGTGAGATATCCATCCCCACTAACAAAATACAGCGTTCCATCCGGACCGATCGCTGGTTCCACGAAGTAGCTGGGTATTCCTGCGTCTATCGCGGGCCCACCGTTGCCCCGATCAAGAAATGTGGCGACCCAATTGCCGTCACCAGCGACTCGCCTGATGGTGCCGTCGGGGCCGATGCGATAGATCACAGTGCCGGAGAAGCCGAAATCTTCTCCATTCGCGAGATACAGACTGCCGTCTGGTCCAACGGCCACTCCGTGCAAGCTATTGAAGACTCCGTGGGCGTTCGCCTGCTTCCCCTCCGCGCACGTGTAGCTGGGCGCCGCTGACGAGCATCTCGCGTAAGTACCATCGCCGACAATACGCGTAATAATCCCATCAGCGCCCACTCGGTAGACCTCAGTACCGTCAAGGATGAACAGCGTCCCGTCTTTGGCTAGCGTGAAATTGTAAACACACAGGTCTGCCTGAGTCGCGGGTATTCCAGTCACGACTGAATCTCCGCAAACGCCCGTACCCGCTGCGGTTGTGATTATTCCATTCTTGTCGACCCGACGGATTCGCCCGTCACCGGTGTAATCGATAAAATAGACACTATTGTCGGGGCCGACCCGAAGCTGTCCCTCGGGATAAATGCCAGCTGATGTCGCTGGAATTCCATCGCCATTGAACACATTCGTCCCATTGCCGGCGATCAGCTCCAGAGTTCCCCCGGAGTTTACCCTCCAGATTTTGAACGAGTCGCCATCCGCGAGGTACATCGTTCCGTCGCTGGCCACTCCCATACCCTGGGCGCCAAGGAAAACGTCCAAGGCACGATCGCCCGGGTTCGGGTGACGAGCGCAGTGGCCGAAATCGTTGAATGCCGCACAGTCAGTGCTCGCTACGGTTGTCGTAGCATTTGGAAGTTGTGCCGCACTCCGAGTGGTCCCGTCCCCCAAATGCAGGACCTTTGTTACAGGATCGTAGGAGTGGTGAATACCGAGGCTCCAACCACCTAGGCCTTCGGAACGCGTGTCACGAGTTCCGAACGATGAAGCAATCTCTTGCCACAAAGTAAGTTCGACGCGCGCCTGATCTCCGGTCAAAGGCGAATCGCCGTAGGCACCAAAGTCTCCATTTGAATTGGGATAGGCGACCTCAGCCTCGTCCCAGCTGGATGGGGGATACGTATAGCCGATGCGAATTAATGCTGTTTGCGTACCCTGAACCGATCGACCGTAGGCATCCTTGCCATCCCAAACAAAGTGCAACGTCTGGTTTGGCTGTGAACTGAAGGTCTGTTTGAACAGGCGCCCCGCAATGCGAACCTCTACCTCAATCCGTCGCAAATTCGTGGGCACAGTATCCCCGATTAGGGAAATGTCTTTGGAATAGGCTTCTTTGTAACCCGGGGTACCGTCACTTTGATAGTTGAGCCGGAGAGAAGTCCCCGCAATTGCTATCGACTCACCAAGAGTCTGGCGTTCACACCCAATGATCGATCCGGAAACCTTGGGGCAATCCTTGTCCTTCGCCTTGTTGTTATCCGGATTCTTTCGCTTCGGCGGCTTTGAGCTGGAGTCGACTCTGAAGGCCCAATTGATGTCCTTCGGACTAAAATGAGAGAATTGCACTCGCCAGAACGATTTGTCAGGCGCGTAAAGTGAACCCAGTCTGGTCAGTTCCGCTTCGTTTACTCCGAGGACGGCGAGTTCGGCCGGAGTAGCTTCGGTACCTGACCCATCGACGTCCAATGAAGCACGGCCGTTCGTTATCTGAAGAATCTTGACAACTCGGCCATTCGGGGAGGCCAGCCACTGCGCCTTTGCACGATCGTAGGATCCAACTGGAGCAGCTGTACCGATTGGAAAATGCAAAAAGTTGTCTACATAGACTGCAACGGGTTGGTCGAAGACAATTCCGGTGGCTCCGGCTGCGATCGTTTCGTCGGCGCTCAGCTCAACCGCGTATGTGTACCCACTGGTCGCAGGTAACGGCGCTGGCATCGCCGACGGTCCGCTTGGACCAACTGTGTATTCGGTCGCACGAACTGCAATCGAGCTAAGCGGCTGAATAGTTCCGTCGGGCATCGCAAGCGACGCGTGAGTGCCGCCCTTGAAGATCATTGTAGCCCGGCGCGTTCCGGACTCGTCGGTGACGACACTGCCCTGCGCAGCTTGCGCGGGCTGAGAGAAGTCAACCGTCGTCACGACAGGATCCAGGCTCACGAGCGTCACCAGATCGGCCTGAGAGTATTCTTGCCACGCAGCGTTTACTTGGCGCTGCGCGGGAAGGAATCCCGATTTCTCATAGTTCAAGGTCAACAATCCGCCCCCGTTCACGACCAGGTCGAAATAGCCGTCAGCACGAGAGAGTGTTTGCCCGAATTCGGGGTGATCGAGTACTGACACCTTAACAGCCGCCAGCGCGTCACCCGCACGCGTCAGAACATTCCCGCGTATGACCGCCGATCGCAGAGGTTGAATCGTTCCAGTGGCAACGCCCGTCTGAATTGGATTCGGTCCGGTGTAAAGAAACGACGTCGCGGCAAATGTCGTAGTCGCAACCGTGGCATCGAGTGCCGGGGCAACTGTGGCCGGATCCGGTGGGACACCTTCAACGACTCCACTAAACGTCACGGTTCTCGTGACCGTCGCTGTATTGCCAGCACGCTCACGGACGACAACCGTAATTGTATTGGAACCGGTTGCAAGATGAACCGGAGTTGAGAAGCTACAAACACCGATATCCGAGCAGTCTGGAGAAACGCTGGCTCCGTTGACCGTCAGCGTAAAGATATTTGTTATGTCGTTGGAGTCGTTGATGGTGCCGCCGACTATCACCGGCTCTGTGCTGAATTGTGCGCCGTCCGCTGGCGATGTGAGGGTGACCACTGGCGGCTGCGTGTCACGAAGGATGCCTTGCACGTAGCCATTGGAATTGCCCGCTGCATCGGTGACACTCGCCGAGACGTAGTTCCACCCTTCGGAGAGGGGGAGCAACACGGTGTACTTCCCGTTGGCATCGACAGCGAGGGGCACACTGTTCACCGTCACAGTAACTGGCGACTCGTCCGTTGCGGTGATTATGACGACTACGTTCTCGGCGTTGGTGACCGGTCCGCTGGAATCGATCGCCGGAATGTTCATCTCAAATGTCGGCGGGACAATATCCTGAACTACGGTGCGCGATACCGTAGTCGAATTGTTTGCGGCATCCGTCGCGACCACCGATAGCGTGTTCGTCCCAGGTGCCAACGCGGCGCTGTAGGTAAACGAGCCATCGGGATTGACCGTTGCTGGTGAGCCATTCACCTTTACAGTTAGCGGGGTCGCGTCGGATGCTGTTCCCGACACATTGATCGTGGTCCCGCTCGAATAGCTCCCGTCGGTCGGTGCGGTGACCGCTAGCGTGGGTGGAGTACGATCCTGTGTTACTGTGCGCTGCAGACTCGTCGCATTCGTCGCTGCGTCCGTTGCGGTGACGGTTATCGGGTTTGCGCCGGCAACCAGAGTAACCGACTGGCTAAACGACCCATTCGGAGCCACCGTTACCGCCGCGCCGTTGATCGTAACTGTGAACGAACTCTCGTCAGACGCGGTGCCGGAGACCGTCGCGGTAGTTGCGTTCGAATAGCTTGCGTTAGTTGGGGCGGTCAGCGTGAGAACGGGGGCGTGGGTATCAAGGCTCCCAGTCCGGTGAACCACAGTTGTATTGCCTGCGGGGTCGGCAGCGGTGATAGCGATATCATTTGCGCCCTGCACGAGAGGAATGCTGCCGGAGAATGAGCTTCCGGTCACCGTCAAGCCAACGCCGTTAGCACTGACTGTTATAGGCGTCGTACCCGTAACCGTGCCGCTGACTGCCAGCGGCGTCGTATTCTTGACGAAGCCAGGCGTGGGGCTCGTGACTGTAAGCACAGGCGGCTGCTTGGCCTGGGTGACCTTGCGAATCTGGCTGGTGACGTTCCCGCCCGCATCGGTCGCCGTAATCGTAAGAAAGTTCGCCCCCGTTGCGAGCGTATAGCTGCCACTGAAGGCACCACCTTGACCAACTGGGAATGACACGCCGTTCACCTTCACGGTCACGGTTGAAGCATCGCTCGCAGTACCTGCGACCGTCACAGCATCCTGATTGGTGTAGCTATCATCGACGGGGCTCGTCACGGTCAATGTTGGCGTCTGCGTGTCCCGCGTTACCGTACGCGTTGAATCTGTGTGATTCCCGGATTGGTCGATCGCCTGAATCGCGATGTTATTCGCTCCTTCGACCAACGGAATGGTGGCAGAGAATTGTGTGTTCCCGGTCCCGCTCATGGTCGCCGCGACTCCGTTTACTTTCACCTGCGTAGGAGCGCGATCTTGCGAGGTCCCGGTTACGGCAAGGCTGTTCGAATTGGTCACGAGGCTTGGCGTTGGGCTCGTGATTATCAGTACCGGCCTGGTGTTGTCGTTTGCGGTGATCTCTACGGTGACCGTTGTACCGGTGGTCCCGCGCACATCTACGAGCATCGAATTGTTACCGCTCACGAGGTTTGCGGCGCGCGAGACCGGTGTAGTGCCGCTAAAATCCGTGTCTTTGATTACCTGAACCCCGTTCAGCGTTATTGTGGCTTTGGTATTATTTGCGCTCGGGTAAGCCGAAATGGTATAGGGTACCGATGCCTCAGCGGGAAGCGGAAAGCTTTCGACAAAATGCGTCGGAGTGGTAGCCGTCTTCTGGTAGACTTTGGGCCCGAACACGTCAAACACCGATGTCGGTCCACTGAAAATGGTCACCACGAGACCAGCTCCAGCCACGCCTTTCAGCGTAACGCCCAGTGTGTTGGCGTTACTAGTATTCACCGTGACTACGCGTTCGATGGAGGTTGGCGTTGTGAAATCGGCGGCCGTAGCGACCTGCGTTCCATTCAACGTTACTGTCGCGGTTGTCAAGCTTCCGCCAACGTGGCGGATTCGCATTAGGTACAAGGCCTGCTGTGTTGGCGGCAGGTTGCCGCTCGGCGACATACTCTGCATCGGACTCACCGGGAGACCAGAAAACGACTCCGCGTAGTTCACCTGCGTGTTGCTTGTCACTGTCAAGAACTGCTTCGGCCCGAACACAAACACGGTATCGGACGCCATAGTGAGAGCGGAGCTTCGAGCGCGGGGCGCGAAGTGACGAATCGCCGCCCGGGCTTCCGACAGACTATCGAACTTCGCCGCCCCGACCAGACAGATACTGAGCACAGTAAACCCAACCTTATACCACCAACGCGCCGCGGTACGCTGCCGAATCGATGAAAGCACGGCGCGAATACGCAAGCTCGTTTGGGACAATGGTTGACTCACCGGAAGTCTCCGCTGTTTGGGTGTTGAAGCGATTGTAGGAAGAGGAACGGACCAACAAGGGTGACGGGTGCTGCTGGATGGTGCGGTCCTGATTGTTTCCGCGTCGATGCTCTGGCTTTTGCAACGGAGCGGTACCTGAGTACCGTAGAATGCCCGTCAAGATTGCATGCGCTTTCCTGCGGTGTCCGGAACTGCCTAACGAAAGTCGACTGTCTTCCGGGTGCAGGATACGCTTCTGAAAATTCCGCGAAACGTCGGTTTCGTATCACGGGATGTCGATTTCATATCACCTCATCCGCTGTCGAAGTCTGACGCATGCACCCATCTCATACCTTAGAGGTAGAGGCGGAAGCTTTTTTCGCCGAGCGGAGCGAAGGCGTTGGCACGACGTCGGTTGGAAGGAAAAGGAGCTCGAATCCGAAGCGGGGTTGCCCGGCCTCGTCTGAATACCGTTCACAGTGCATCGCACAGCGGTGAACGCGCGAACCCTCGTCGCGTCGCCATCCTTGCTCTCAACCCCGGGCTTCTCTCTCGGGCGCAGTCAACTCAACCCGCGGCTCGACAATCGATTGCGCCGGCTCCTTCGACGGAATCCGATCGAACCCTCACCGTTTATCTGCTCACCTTTGAATGGGATGATGCCTCGTGGGAACGCCTCGGACGCGATGCGATCTGGATAGGAATCGCGCGCGAAGTAACGACAAGCCCTACAACTGGGGAACGTTCGACTTCAAATCAACCCAGGTTATCTGGCGCTTCCTCACGGGTGAAAGGACTCAATCGCTCCGTGGAAAATGTCAAAAATGTCACTCACTTTGCTCAAGTCGATCAGAGTTCCCGTAGTGGTTGAGACAGTCGCCGTTGAGGAAATGAAGTGTCCTCGTGTCGAGATCGCCGAAGTGACCCTCCCGCCACCTCCAGAAGCTCAGGTCACGGCCGCGGGACAAAATCACCCGTGTGCTCGTCGGTTGGCTTCGAAAGCTCGAAGAGCAGCGCCTTGGTAATCTTCGCCATGATCACTGGCCGAGGCGTAGGTGTCGACTCTGCGAGCGCATCAGCCACGTGATAGGCAGCATCCGCGAGCAGTATCCCCACATTTCCGGCTGGTCCTTCCAGATCGCGGGTAGTAAGGTGCACTGTAGCCTCCCGTCGACAATCCATCCGCGGAAGACTTCGATTGCTTTGGTAGCCCCTTCGGTGTCTGGTGGAATTGAGAGCTCACGCTTCATTGGTACCTCGCATTGTGGATCGGCACGCCCGTCTGTGACAGCGACGATCCGGCTAGGTCAGAAATCATTCAGTACTCTTCTCCGGCCGCCAGCCTTCTGCGATTTGCGGTCCCAATGTCGATACCGGCACAACTACCAGAAGAGGCAATTTCCTCTGTTCGTCGCTGATGGCCCCGACGTGCCAACGGCGCTTTCCGTCCCAGAGAACCCAATCGTCCACCTTGCGGGTGCGCGGGTTTGGCAAGCCATCGCGGAATACCGGGAACTTCCGGGCGTGGGAAGGAATCGGGTAGCTTCCGACGACAGTCGCCTCACCATGCTTCACCGCATCCTGCAGAATGACGAATGCGTGAAACGCCGTCGGGCCAGCAGTCAGCTTGGCGAGGACATCCGCACTAGGCCTCTCCCCGAATGTGCCGTCCAGTACTCGAACCAGGTCTAAGTAGCCGGGGTCGAAATGGGTGTACTGGACGTATCCGAACCCGTTTGGCGTGGCGATCTCGACAACGTCGCCAATTTTCGGCGGAGGGAACCTGCGACCTCGCTTGGCCGCTACGGCCCGCTCGCGGCGCCGCCCTGTGCGATCCCAGGAAATCCGGACCTCTCGCTCGCCCGGTTCTCCATAACGCTTGACCACTTTGGCGCCTGCCAGTAGCTGGCCCGCCGTCAGCACCGGTTCGATTGCCGAAAACAGTGAATCGGCGTCGGCTCCGTAGAAGTAGAGCGTGACAGATCCGTGTCCGAATTCGTCGCCGTCGAGGTCCCCAACGTTTCGAGACTCTACAGCGGCTCGCAGAACGTCTTCCAGCTCGAGCACCCCCGCACGTTCCACGTCGGTGCCGAAGCCCTCGGACAATTTGAGCGAAACAATAACAGCGTTCACGTTGGTCATCACTGAAATAGTGTCAGAGCGCTGGTACCTGGTGCAGCCATTGCGATACAGCTCGCATCGATCATCTCAGCGGGAACCCAATCTCCAGGAGAATCTCCCTCCCCCGTGATATCGCGTCGTAATACCTATCCGTGTCCTTTGCGAACACGTTGTACTTATTGAGGAGGTCGGTGCCGCGATCGATGAGTTTAGTGCTCGCCCCACCGTAGTGTTCGATCAAGGCTTGCTCTACAGCTTTGAGGTCATACGCGGAATAATTGGGCAAAGGAATAGTGCGGAACCGACCCGCCGTCCAACCCAGCTCTTTCCCGCGGGGGCTCACGAGGTGCTCCAGAATACGCTCCCATCCCCTTTTCGTGCTGCCAACATAATCGACGATGCCTTCCTCTGCGTAGTGGAGGTAAACAAGCTGCCGGCCGTTCGCCAACATCCTGGCGCGCTCAGCAACGCCGATCATGGCTCTCACCTTGCCCATTTGGCTAATAGCACCAACGCCAATTGCACCGATCGCCGCTGACTTCAACGCGTCCGCCGCCGAGTATGGCTCGCCTGTCAAGCTGGCGAGGAGGGCATCCTGGAGGACGTTCGACGCCGCCTCCGTGAACATCAGCTCCATCAAGCTGTTGAGGCCCGTGGGATCCACGGAATTCACAGGATCATTGGCGACGTAAGCATACAGGTTCGGATCAGCCGCAAGGAACAGTTGCGGATCCTTGGAAAGCCAGCGGCCGGTCTCGGGGTCATATTCCCGCGCCCCGAAGTGGACGAGGCTTGTCCTCCCGTCGAAAAGACCACCACCGAAACCAAAGGGTTGGAAGCCTGGACGCGTGTCGCGCACAACACGGCCGAAGGCATCATAGTCCATCCGTTGAGCCAGCTCACCTGTCTGGGCATCTAGGACGAGCCGGACACTTCCCAAATGGTCAGTGATCACGCGATACGTCCGACCATCTCGAACGATGAAGTCAGGCACGTTGGGCCGCGTGGCATAGACGAACCGCGCGACGATGTTCCCTGTAGCGTCAAGTTCCGCAACGGGCGCAAGTGTCCCGCTGTAGACGAAGGCGCGCACGAGCGCACCATTGAGCTTGGTACCTACCCGACGTCCCTGGGCGTCGACGACGTAATCGATGCGAGTACCGTCGCCGAACGTAACGCCGGAGAGCGCGCCCAAAAGCGCAAAGTTGTACTGCGTGGCATCGCCGCCGATTGTCTTGAGGCGCAGATTGCCCCGAGCGTCGTATTGATAGGTCGCGTCACCGTACGCAACCAACCGGTCCTGCACATCGACCGTTCCTACTAGCACTCCGGTAGGTGAAGTCACGCGAAGACGGTTGCCATTCTGGTCATATTCATAGCTGGCGGACAGGACGCCATTGAGTAAAACGGTTTCAAGGCGGCCAGCTGCGTCGTAGGTGTAGTCCTGCGTCGTGGATTCCCCCTCCACGATTTCCTCGATTTTGGTTAGGCGGCCGGCCTGATCGCGAGTGTAACGCGCATCGAAACGTGGGACTCCGCCGAACGTCGTGATCTCCGACCTGCGCTCCCCCAGAGTGTCGACGTCATAGATTGTGGTCAGCCCTCCTAAAGCCAAACTGCCGAAGTGGTCGCTATGGGGGCGATACCCGATGCTCAGCGCTCCGGCCGAGATGACGAGTCCGTCGCCATCGTACCCGTAAGAAGTCCTAGTGGACTCCAAACCGTTGACTACCTGACTGATCACCCTGAAGTCATTATCGTGCGTTACTGCCACGCTTCCCGCCACCGTCCCGGACGAAGTCACTCGAGTGACCAGCATCCCGTCATATTCGTAGAACAGAGCCTGACCGCCGGGCTCCGTTGCGCGAATGACTCGCCCTGTTGCGTTGTCGTAATCGAACATGCGACGACTGCCGTCGGGCAAGCGGATTGCCGCGAGACGACCAGTTCCATCGTACTCTCGATGGAGCGCTGCCCCATCGGCAAATGTCTGCGTGACCTGGCGTCCTACAGAGTCATAGGCGTAGCTGGCGATGATCGTAGTGCCGACGCCATCAGGTGCGGCGTATGTAGCCGCGCGGCCGCCTGGTGTGAATGAGAAACGGTGCGCCGCCTTGCCCGGTGGCGTAATGGCAATCGAGCTGGCATTTGCATCGTAGTCGTATCGAATGGAGCGGCCGTCCGCGAATACCTGAGCGCTGATGCGCCCCGCTGCATCGTATGCAATCGTCTGGCGTCGCCCCAGAAGATCAGTCGCCCCCACAGGCCGCCCCAGGTCACCGTACTCTATGCCCACAGCACGGCTCCCGTGACGAACCTCAATTTGGCGTCCACTGTTGTCGTAGCGATATCGAGTAGCAACGAATCCAGGAACGCTGTCGCGCACGAGGTAACCGCTGCTGTCTGTGGTAAAGGCGCTGCGACCCTGAGGCGATGTGATAGTCGTCGTCAGCGTTTGTGTATTGAACACCGATGTACTGGCACGGCCATTCACGATCACCGAATCCGTTTGCGTGACGATGGTGCTGGGGTCGTTCGGGTCCGCTAGTGTGACAGCGATCCCAGTCCGGGTCACGCGCGTTAGCCCGGAAGGAGTGACGGCAGTCACTTGCTCCTGGGGCGCTTCCATGCCGAATAGGGGGTCCGGGCGTTGGGTGGTAGTGGTGACCGTTCCATTTGCTGCCCGCGACACGACTACCCCATTTTGAGTCCCGGTTGCGGTCGAGGCTACCCCAGCCGGGTCCGTAGTCGTGACGACACGCTCGCCGACCGCGCCCGTTTCGACTCGGAGTGTTGTCTCCAAGCCCGTCGCGGATCGGAATGTCGTCGTCTGGCCAGTGGCTGTTTGTGAGAGCACCATGCTCTTGGCCACGCCATCTGGATCAACGGAGCCAACGAGTTGTCCGTTAGCGTCGTAGGTGTACCCAACCGTCGCACCGCCGGCGTCCGTCGACCCGCCAATCTGCCCGCCGTCTCCATAAGCCAAGACAAGAGCGCCGGCATCACCTACAGCCGAAGTGAGGTTGCCATCACCGTTCACCACCAGTTCTGTACGCTGACCGTCCGGACTCACAAGGGCCGTGGGTCGCCCCGCACCGTCGCGCGCTACGGTAAGCGTCCGGCCGTTTTGGTCGACGACAGAGATCAACTGCCGAGCCGGATTGTACGCGAACTTGTTGATCGTATCCCGTGTCACCGCGTCCAGCGTCAGCAGTATCCTCCCTGCCGGACTGAACACGTACAGCTCGCCGCCATCCGGCGACGCGATCACCGTGCTACCGGATGCGAGACCCGGCAGCGGCGCGCTCACGAGCCGCACCTCCGCATCGTCCGACATGAGGAGATCGCCCGCCGCGGTAAATGCCAACCCCTCTACTCTGCCGAGCCGCGCACGCCGCGCCGGCCCATTGTCGCCGAGCGGCGTCCCTGACGTGCCGTCCCCCGCGACGGTCGTGATGCGACCGTCCGGGCGCACGCGCCGCACTCGCACGTACTGCTCGGGGGGCAGTCCCACCGCTTCGCTCGAGAAGTAGACGCTCCCGTCCGGGCCCACAGTCATGCCGGAAAAAGCCAGATTCCCCAGCTGGGCCTGCTTCGCGGATCCGCCCTCGCCCAATTGTGTCGGGGCAACATCACCGCCGGCGACAACATAGATGAAGCCCGCGGGATCAATGCGTCGGAGCCGCGGGGCAAAGGCCCCGCCGGCCTGCTGGGCGAAATACACCGTCCCGTCAGGTCCGACAGTCAGTCCGGTCGGCAAACGCAGGCGCGCCTGAGTCGCCGGGATTCCTTCACCACACCCACCTTGCGCCGGTGTCTTTACGAACAACGTGGAATCTGCGGGCACGCTCCCCGTCGTAAAGCACGCGACGCCCGTGCCTGCCACGGTGCGGATGATCCCATCCGGTCCGATCTTCCGGATCCGGTTGTTGGTGGACTCCGCGAAATACAGGCTTCCATCCGGACCCAGTCCCATCCCAAAGACCTGGCAAACCCGCGCGGAGTCCGCCGGTCCGTTGTCGCCCGTGGAGCCGCAGGTCCCGTCGCCAGCGACCTTCCGGATGAATCCGTCAGGCCCAATGCGCCGAATCGCGTGACGGCTGCTTTGCTCCCCAACGTAGAGACTCCCGTCCGGACCCAGTGCCAACGCCCAAGGATTGGTCAACGCCGCGGTTGTGGCCAGTCTGTCGTCACCGTTAAACTCGGACACGCCCGTGCCGGCAATAGTCGTGATGATGCCGTCGGGGCTCACTTTGCGGATACGGGCGCGACCCCGATCCACGAAAATCACACTCCCGTCGGGCGCAACCACGATGCCAGCGGGGTCCGTCACGATGGAGAGCGTCTTGAGTACGTTGTTCGCTATCTGGGAGCCGGTGGTGCCACCGTTTCCGGTTCCGGCCCAGCGCGTCACCTGATCCGGCAACGTCGCCGCGACGCGCCGCGTCCCATCCCCGGAATAGAACTGTCCGCCGATCGGATCGTAGGCATGCTGCACATTCAGAGTGAAGCCGCCGAGCCCCGCTCCTGTCGCATCGAATGTGCCCAGAGTTGTCTGTACTGTTTCGGCAACGCGACGCAAGGCGCGGATCGATTCACGGATGTCGCCAGTGAGCGGACACGCACCAGTGATAGTCATGCATGGAAGGCCGAAGCTTTGGTTCACCGGCGCCGGCACGCCGTACAGCACCGGGTACATGTAACTGATGCGCACGTTCGCCGGTTGCGTCGCCTGCACCGTCCGGCCGTAGGCGTCCTTTCCATCCCAGACGAACTGGTAGGAGAGATTCGCCGTCGGCGTGAAGCTGGCCTCGAACCGCTTGCCGGCGATATCGATCTCCATGTCAACCCGCTCCAGGAACTGCGGCACGGTGGCGCCAATGAGCTTGATGTCGAGCTGGCGATCCGCAACGTTGCCCTGCGTGCGGTCGCTCGCATAGTTCAACGTGAATGGCGAGCCGACGATGCCGACGCTCTGGAACGCCGTCTGGACTTGTAGCGAACACCGAAGCACGTCCGCCCCTTCGCTGCCGCACGGACCCTTCACGCTGCTGCGCGGTGCATCGCCGCCCAGGATGACGTACGGCCAGTTGAGATCGTGCGGCAACGTTTCGATGATCTGCACGCGCCACAGCGCGGAGCCGAGCGGATAGGTGCCGGCAAGCTTGATGCGCTCGAGCGGATCGATGCCGTTGAATACGAGCAGTGAGTCCGAGTCCGCCACACCGTCGCCGTTGATGTCGAGCAGCGCGCGGTTCTGGGCGTCCTTACCGAGAATCTTGAGCACGACGCCGTTTGGCCGCGGCTGCCACGCGCCGGCCACCGGGTTATAGACTCCGGACGGAACCGCTGTTCCGACTGGGAAGTCGAGGAAATTCTCGACGTAGAGCGGGACCGGCTTGCTGAACGTGAGCACGGCGCCAGGACCAGCGGCGAGTTGCTGATCGGCCGTGACTTGCACTGCATACGTGTACTGACTCGACGGGGGCAGATCGCCAGGCATCGCCGCGCCGCCGTTCGCTCCTACTGTGAACTCCGTCGCTCGAATGTCGAGCGATGTGAGGATTTCCGTCGTGCCGTCGGCGCGCCGGAGAGTCGCCTGCGTACCCGGTTCGAAGAACACTGTCGCGTGCCGAGGACCGTCGGCGTCCGACTGAACCGACGCTTGCGCCACCTGGATCGTGTCCGTCGTAAGATTCACGGTGGTCACGGCAGGGTCGGGCTGCAGCAGAATCACGCTGTCCACTGTCGTGTAATCCTGCCATGCTACCGCCACGCCGCGCTGCGCGGGAAGGTAGGTGGCCTTCGCGAAGACGAGCACCAAAGTCCCCCCGCCGTTCACGGCGAGGTCGTAGGCCCCGTCACTCCGCGTGGTCGTGCGACCCAGTTCGGGATGATCCTTGACCGTCACCACGACCTCGCCCAGAGGTGCGAGGGCACGATCGAGAACCTTGCCGCGCAGCACTGCGGCGCGCAGGAACGCGATCGTCCCTGGCGCGACGCCCGTCTGCACCGGATTCGCGCCCGCGTACAGGAACGCCGTGTTCTCCTGCATCAAGGTGACCTCTGCCGGGTTTACAGCAGTCGCGACGGCGACTGGGTCGGGCGGGCCCGGCAGCTGCCGCGTAACCGTACGGCTCGCAGTTCCCACGTTCCCTGCGGCGTCAGTCGCCGCGTAACTCAACGTGTTGGGTCCGGTTGTGAGAGCTACCTCTCCGCTGAACGCGCCGGCCGCGCCGAGTGCGAACGACGCGCCGTTGACGGTTAGTGTCGTGGCGCTTGCGTCCCCGACGTTACCCGACGTCACCACAGACGCCGTCGCGATCGTTGAGCCATCTGTCGGCGCGCTAATCGTGATGACAGGAGCTTGAGTGTCAAGCGTAACGCGCCGAACCTGGTTCGCCGAGTTGCCCGCGCCGTCAGTAGCGACGACGTTGAGGATGTTCGCGCCTTCGACGAGCGTTACGGATCCGGACAGCGCTCCTGTCCCGTCCACGATCACTGGCGCGCCATTCACGTTCACCGCAACGGGCGACGCGTCAAAAACATTGCCCACTAGGGAGAGGGTGCTTGTTTTAGTGACGCTGTTGTCGGTCGGGGCGGTAAGGTTGAGCACCGGGGCCTGGGTATCACGCACGACATTACGCGACTGCGTGGACTGATTCGTCGCTGCGTCGGTGGCAACGAAGGCGATCACATTCGCACCTTCGGCCGCGAGCGGGACTTGGCCGGTATAGTTGCCGCTGGCGTCAACAGTCAGAGCGACCCCGTTGGCGGTGAGCGTCAAAGCAGTCGCATCAGCCACGGTTCCGCTGACTGATACGGTGCTCTGATTGGTGAGGAATCCTGCAGCTGGCGAGGCGATCGTCAGCACCGGCGCCTGAGTATCGCGGATGATGCTGCGCGATGCCGTCGATTGGTTCGAAGCGGCGTCGGTGGCGACTACGGTGATGGCATTCGAGCCTTCGGTGTTCACAGGCACAGTGACCGAGAAGCTGCCGCCAGTCCCAACCGGAGCGCTGACGCCGTTCACGGTCACCGTGGTCGGTGACGCATCCGTAACCGTACCGCTCACCGCGGCGCTAGTCTGTTTGGTGATCAGGCCTTGGGCCGGGGCGGAGATGGTGATGGCCGGCGCTTCCGAATCGAGCGTCACCTTATTCGTCACGCTGCTGCTGTTGCCGGCTTGATCGGTAGCGACGGCTGTGAGAAAGTTGGCGCCGGCGGTGAGCTGATAGCTGCCGCTGAATGTTCCACCCGTGCCCACGGGAAACGTCACTCCGTTCACCTTGACGGTGACGGCGGTGCCACCACCGCCAACAGTACCTGAAACTGTCGCCGCAGCCTGGTTGGTGTAGCTGCCATCGGCGGGACTCGTAAGGGTCAGAGTTGGGGCTTGGCTGTCGCGGATTACCGTGCGCGTCGAATCGGTTCGAATGCCGGCCTGATTGGTCGCGCTGATCAGAACGGTATTCGTCCCCTCGGTCAACGGAATGGTAGCGGAGAATTGAGTATTCCCGGCTCCGCTCATCGTCGCCGCGACGCCGTTCACTTTGACAGTAGTAGGAGTCCGCGCCTGGACGCTTCCCGTTACAGGGAGAGTCGCGGCATTGGTTATGAGATTGGGCGGAGGACTCGTGATCGTGATCGCCGGCTTGATAGTGTCCTTCGCCGTGAGCCGCAGGGTGATCGTCGTCCCAGCAGTACCGGTTATCTGGACCCGGATCGTGTTGCTGCCGCTCACTAGCCCGACGGTGCGCATGATGGGCGCGGTGGTACCGAAGTCAGAGACGGCCAACACCTTCACATCATTCAAGTAGATGTTGGCTTTGGTGCCGGAGGCGCTTGCCGTAGCTATGATGCGGTAAGGAGGCGCCGCGTCGGCGGGCACCAGGAAGCTTTCCTCGTAACACGTCGGACTAAGGGACATCATCGTGTAGGGCTTGGGCCCGAACACGTCGAAGGACGAGTTTGGAAAGCCGAAGATCGTCACACGGATGCCGGCGCCGGCGTCGCCCTTGAGCGAGAGCGTCACCGAGTTCGTATTGGGATTGGTCTGGTTGACCGTGATCAAGCGCTCGATAGTGGTAGCCGAAGCGAAATCGGCCGTGACCGCTACGGGGGCACCGTTAATCGAGACAGTGGCGGTCGTGAGTTTTCCACCGACGCGCTGGAGGCGGATCATGTACTCAGTGGCGTTGGGCGTAGACGAAGCCGGAACGGAAAACGACTCGGCGAAATTGATCTGAGTGCTATTCTTTACCGTCACAAACTGTCTAGGCCCGAACACCACCGTGGTATCAACTTCGGGAGGGAATACCGATTGAACGAACACCCCACTGTCAACGGGTTGAGTGCGGCACTGGTCGAAACGTCCGGTTGTAGGGGGTTTCGGCCGTGTGCCTTTTGTCGCCGCCGCCCCCAGCGACGCGAAGATCAGCATAGCAACGCCCGACACGTACAATCGCCGCGCAGAGACGTGCAGCCGAATTGAGGAAAGAACGAGGCGAAGACTTGAGGGCTTGGGCGAAAGAGGATGGCTCACCGGGGATCTCCGCTGATTGTATTGAACGGCATTTTTGATCGGGAACGGACCAACGTGAGGCCGAGGCGCTGTGCTCTTGCGGGGTGCTGCTCGTTCGTGCGTCGGTGCTCTGGTCTTAGCGGGCAACGCTCACCGTCAACCCCGTCAGATCGTGCTACAATTCGATGCGGGGGCCATCAATCCGAAAGAGTGACGGTTCTCCTCGCGGCTCGCACTTTACGCATTTTGAAATTCCGCGAAAGGTCGTTTTCATATCACCGAGATGTCGGTTTCATATCACCTCATGCGTACGTTCAACGACAATGAAGCCGGACTTCAATACCGTAGAGAGCGAGAGAACGCGGTAACCGTCCACCGTCAGAACGCGGTCAGATAGAAATTGTGATCGGTCGGACTGTACGAATCCAATCGACCGTGCATCTTTCACCGATGAACTCCCGGGCATCGCTACTTGCGTTGGCGGCAACACTGTTGGCCGGCGGCTCTCTCGAGGCGCAACCGACGCCATCGCAAGGCACGCAGTCACCTGGACAAGTGGGCGCCCAAGTCGCTTCGAGCCAGCCCGGTTCCAACCTCACCGTCTACCTGCTGACGTTCGGCTGGGCCGAAGTCTCGTGGGAACGCTTCGGGCACAACGCGATCTGGATCAAGGACCGCACGCGCGGCACCGACATGACCTACAACTGGGGAATGTTCGACTTCAATCAGCCGCGTTTCGTCTGGCGGTTCGTAACGGGCGACACGAAGTATTGGATGGAACCCATCCCATACAATTCCATGATCGACGCGTACAGGCGGGAGAATCGCTCGATCCTGGCGCAAGAGCTCAATCTCACTCCCGCGCAGCGACTCAAGCTCCAGCAGTTCGTCGAGCGGAACGCGCTTCCCGAGAACAAGTTCTACCGCTACGACTACTATCGTGACAACTGCTCGACGCGCCTCCGCGACGCGATCGATCACGCGCTGGGAGGCCAGCTGCAGACGTCGACCGTGACGCGAATGACGTCGGGCACCTATCGGTGGCATACGCAACGCCTCATGACGGGCGACATCCCGCTCTACACCGGTGTGACCCTCGCACTGGGACATCCTGCTGACAAGCCGCTCTCGATCTGGGAGGAGATGTTCCTGCCCGTTCGCATGGCCAACGATCTGCGAACGGTCAACATCCCCGACACCCTGGGCACGCCCGTTCCGCTGGTAAGATCCGAGACGGCGATTTTCACGTCGGGTCGTCCGCCCGAGCCGGCCGAGCCGCCGTTCTACTTCCCGATGTTCGTCGCCGTGGGAATCGTCTTCGCGGCGGCGCTGGTCATTCTGGTGAGAAGCGCTGAAGGAGGATCGAGGATCGCGATGTTCGCCGCTACCGCTCTCGCAACGCTGTGGAGTCTCATCGCTGGAGTCGCAGGGCTCGCACTAGTGTTCGCTTGGGCTTTCACCAAGCACTACTTCATGGGGCGAAACGAGAATCTGCTGCACTTCGATCCGCTTTCGATCGCGCTGGTCGTGTTGATTCCACTCTCGATCTATGCGCGACGGGGAGTCTCCAGAGCGACGAAGTTCGCGGGGCTCATCGCCCTGCTCTGCCTGTTCGGATTCGTTGCCCAGGGAATTCCGCTCTTCAGTCAGAAGAACGGAGAAATCATCGCACTCGCGCTTCCGATCAACCTGGCCGTGTGGTGGACGGTTTTCCGTCTCACTGCCTACAGGCGGACTTCCTTGCCCTCTTCCGCCGCCTTGTAGATCGCTTCCATCAGCTTGATGACCATCAGCTGATCTTCGGGCGGGTCGTATGGCGTCGTCTCGTTGACGACAGCGATGAAGTGCGCGATCTCCGCCCGGTACGATTGCAAAAACACGCTCTCACGTGCCGCGGCCCCGCTCGGCGATACATCGGTCGGCTTGCCGTTCAGCATCTTCACGACGCGAAGCGGAGCGAGACGCGCGCTTCCACGACTCGTGAGTGCCTCGAACCACCAGCGCTCTTCCTGCCCGACGTACGACCACGAGACGTCGAAGCTGAAGCTCATTCCGCCGGCGCATTCGACGTGCACGATCATTGAATCTTCGACGGTGCTCGCGCCGCGTGTGCGATCCATGTGTGCGGTGACCCGGATGGGCTCGGGGAAATCAGCAACCCAGAGCGCGAGATCCACGAGTGGATAGCCGTGCTCGAAGAACGCGCCACCGCCCGCCTCGGGGCGCCTGAAGCGCCAGCCGGTCCGTGCCGGCGTCGCGAACTGGTATTGCCCCGCTCTCACGCCGAAGAGACGTCCGAGCTCCCCGCCCTGCAGAAAACGATAGAGCTGCTGCACGTCGCTGCGGAAACGGTGGTTGTTGCCGACGACGACTTTTTTTCCGGCCTGCTTCGCCGCGGCGAGAATGCGCTCGACGCCGCGCGACGTCAGCGACAGCGGGCGCTCGCACAGAACGTCCACCTTGGATTTGAGCGCCCGCAGAACGTGCGGCTCGTGTAGGTGATTCGGTGTGGCGATGACTACCGCATCAACCTGGTCAAGCTCCAGCAGATCCTCGATATCAGTGAACACGTCGGGGAGCTTCAGCCGCTCGGCGATCGCGCTCGCCTTCGGGCCGTCGTTGTCACAGAGCGCTACAAGCTCCGCTCCCTTGAGCTTTGACAGGACGGGGAGGTGCGCGAGCTGAGCGATCGCGCCGACCCCGACGAGGCCGAGGCGGACGGTATCCTTCGCTTTCAGCTCCTTGTTGCTAACCGGCGATTCGGCCAATCGTCGTTCCCGGATAATAGGTCTCTAGTATCGTACGATAATTCTGCCCTGCTCGCGCGCGTCCGATGGCGCCCCATTGGCACATGCCGATTCCGTGGCCGTAGCCGCGGCCGTTCACGGTGAGGTTTGAGACTTCCCCGCCACTCGTTTCCCTTGTGAACGTGAAGTTCGTGCTGTTGAGGATCGCGCCTTTTGGATCTCTGAGCACGAATCGGATGTCGTTGCCGCGGAGAGTGTAGCTTCCGCGGTCGGTTTGTACGGCCAGCGCCGCGACTCTGCCCGACAGCGTTCGCCCCGACTCCCTGATGTCGGTGATTCTGCCGACGCCGGTTTTCGGCGCGTTGGTATACGTGGCGAGATACTTCTCCATCACCGCGCGAAGACCGGCTGCATCATAGTTCTGCGTCCAGGCAAACCGGGGCGAGGGGTCGCAGTAATAGTTGTTCGTGCCCGGGATCTTGTCGCTCACAGGGCGAAGATACGGTTGGTCGGGCTGATCGTACCAGACTTCGCTGACGGCGGCGGTGGTTCCGCCGCACGTCGAGTGGTACGGAGTGGTGATCGGCTGTCCGTTGTAGAGAACCACAACGTCGGCGGTCGTGGTGATGGCCGAGTCAGCCTGTGGCTTCTCGGCGTCGACTCCACCGTACACCTGGTCCTGGACTGTGGCGTACATGTCAAAGGCGCGGGAGCTCGTGAGATGCTTGTAGGCGTACGTTCGCGCGGCGACGGCCTGCGCCTGCACCGCAGCAAACTCGGCTGCGGTGCGGTTTCCGATCTCGAGGGGCACGACCCCACGCAGATAGTCGTTCATTGACAACACATTTACGACCAGCATCCCCGAATCTGTCGCGGTGATCACAAGATCCCCGCGATATCGTTTCCCATTCCAGATCACGAAGGAGCCGGGGCCCGTCGCGCGAATGACTCCCGGACCATTGGCCGGCGCGATTTCCCCCGTACTTGCCGCGGTCGCCAGCGCAATCCGAACCTGTTGATCAGCGCCGTTCTTAAGAGTCCCACGAACTACAGGTACGTTGCCAGCACCGCCCCCGCGAGGAGAAGAAAGAGAAACGCACGCGACAACGCCAAGCACGCCCGCTATCGCAAGCCACGCCCGAACGCGCGCTCGATGACCTCGCACCTGAGTTGTCAAATGAGTCTTATGCAATTGCCTGCTCCATTGCCGCTCCCATTTTCTCCAGCGCGCTCGCGATCTCAGCGTCGCCGTGCACCGCTGACATGAAACAGGCTTCGAATGCAGATGGCGCCAGATAGACTCCGCGATCGAGAGCAGCGTGAAAGAAACGTCGGAAGAGATTCACATCCGACGCCTTGGCATCCGTGAAGTTACGAACCGGACCGGCGCTAAAAAAGAATCCCCACATGGATCCGGCCGACGCGGCTGTGAACGGAACACCAAGGCCCGACGCGATCGTTTGCAAACCTTCGACCAGAGCAGTGGTTCGCTTCTCTATTCGCGCATGAAGACCCGACGTGAGCGCGGTAAGTGTCGCGATTCCGGCCGCCATTGCCAGTGGATTCCCTGAGAGGGTTCCCGCCTGATAGACGGGGCCGGACGGTGCGACTCGCTCTATGATGTCCCTCCGTCCCCCGTAAACAGCAACGGGCAAACCACCGCCGATAACCTTGCCGAGCGTCGTCAGATCGGCGGTGACTCCGAAACGTTCGCGCGCGCCGCCGGGCGCGATCCGGAACCCAGTCATGACTTCGTCGAAGATGAGAAGCGCGCCGGAGCTGTCGGCCAACGCTCGCAAGCCTTGAAGAAAGCCGGCATCCGGAGGGATGAAGCCCGAGTTACCGACGATCGGCTCGACAATAATCGCTGCCACTCCGCGCTTGCTGCTGACAACGAGCTCGGTAGCCGCATCGAGATCGTTGAACGGCGCCGTCAACGTCAGCTCGGCGAGCGCTGCCGGCACACCCGGCGAATCGGGTAGTCCCAAGGTCGCCACGCCCGAGCCCGCGTGAACCAGAAATGAATCCGCGTGTCCGTGATAGCAGCCGTCGAACTTCAAAATCGCGTCACGGCCGGTGAACGCGCGCGCGACTCGTACCGCGCTCATCGTGGCCTCGGTCCCGCTCGAGACAAAACGCATCATCTCGACATGCGGCATCCGCTGTCGGATCAATTCGCCGAGCTGAACCTCGAGCTCGGTGGGCATTCCGAAGCTGGTTCCATTCTGCATCGCGTTCGCGAGCGCATCGAGCACGATCGGCGGCGCGTGCCCGAGCACCAGCGGACCCCACGAGAGAACGAAATCGATGTACTCCTTGCCGTCGGCGTCCCAGATACGAGCGCCTTCGCCCCGGGCGGCGACAACTGGCTCCCCTCCAACGCCACGAAAGGCGCGCACCGGCGAGTTCACTCCGCCGGGAAAGAGCTCTCGCGCGCGCGCCATGATTTCGGCGGATCGCACGCTAACGGCCGTAGCTGCCGATCGTGACCTGCTTGATGGGGAGCTGGCGAGACACGCGCTGCGTCTGCGGAGCACAGGCAGGCAGCGCGACGCGAATCACCGACGCCTGGAAATCGTAATCGTCTACGACTTCCTCCACCGCTACCTCGGCGATCGTGCCCGGCGCCAGCGCCTCGTCCAGCTGCGTCACGCCATCGATGTCATCGGCCTGCCATGGAAGCCGCGCCTGAGATGTGCCGCGCTCGAGGTCGCTTCTGTCCACCAATGCCAGCGCCGTACGACCGGTGCGCGACTCGTACTTTTCTCCCGTAATCGCGCGCTGAAGCTCGGTGAGCCGCTCCAGTCGTTCGCGCTTCACGCTCTCGTGTACGTCGTCGGCGTATTCTGCGGCGCGAGTTCCTTCCTGCGGAGAATACGTGAACGCTCCCACGCGCTCGAACTGCATCTCCTCCAGAAACTCAAGTAGCTCGTCGAACTGCTCCTCTGTCTCGCCCGGGTAGCCGACGATGCACGTCGTGCGGATCGCGACATCCGGAACCGCATCGCGGAATTTCTTCACGCGCTCGCGAATCGTGCGCTTTCTCTCGGGACGTCGCATGCGCGCCAAAACCGGATCCGAACCGTGTTGAATCGGCATGTCGAGATACGGGAGCACGCGACCTTGGCCGGCGACGACCTCGAGAAGGCGATCGGTGATGCCCGCGGAGTACAGGTAGAGCATACGGATCCACGGAATCGACGTCTCGCTAATGAGCGCTTCCAGCAGCTCGGGGAGATTGATTCCATCGCGCCGGTCGCGCCCATAGTGCGCCAGGTCCTGAGCGACGAGATTGATCTCGCGCGCGCCCTGGAGCTCGAGCAGCTGCGCCTCGCGCACGACCTCGTCGAGCGCGAACGACCGATGCTTTCCGCGCATGAGGGGAATCGCGCAGAACGCGCAGCCGTGGTCGCAGCCTTCGCTGATCTTCATGTAGCGGACGTGCGGCAAGTCACCGGTGTAAAGGCGGACGCCGGGGTGCAGATCCTCGCTCGCTTCGCCCAGCAATCCGCGCTCGTTAAGCTCCGGCACCAGCCGCTGCATCTCAGAGGAGCCGAGAAAGAGATCGACTTCCGGGACGGAGTCGACGAGCTCGGCCTTGTGGCGCTCGATCATGCAGCCCACCGCGACCACAGCCTGGCAAACTCCCTTCGTCTTGAACGTCGCGGCTTCGATCATCGCGTCGATCGATTCCTTCTTCGCCGCGTCGATGAACCCGCAGGTGTTGACGATGATCACCTCGGCTTCCGCGAGATCCGGCGTGTACTCGGCCGAATAGTCCGACAGCTGCGCGAGATACCGCTCGCTGTCGACGGTGTTCTTGTCGCAGCCGAGTGTGATGATGCCAACTTTCAACGATAGTTCCCGAACTTGAGCTCGACGCCGAAGTCCTTGCCGCGCAACAGCGCCATCGCTTCCTGCAGGTCGTCGCGCGAGGGCGACGTCACGCGAACCTGATCGCCCTGAATCGCCGCCTGGACCTTCTTCAGCTTGGCTTCCTTGATGGCGGCCGCGACTTTCTTCGCGGTGTCGCCGTCGAGGGCCAACTTGAGCGTGATATCGCGACGCACGGTGTCACCGCCGGCCGGCGTGATTTCGCCGGGATCGAGATTCTTCACCGAGACGCTGCGCTTAATGAGCTTCGTCTGAAGGACGTCCCAGAGCGCTTCCATCTTGTAGTCGTTCTCGGCCGTGAGGGCGATCTTGCCCTCGGTCCGTTTGAGCTCGATGGTGGCGGGAGATCCCTTGAAGTCGTAGCGCTGGGAGATCTCCTTCTGCGCCTGGTTTACGGCGTTATCGACCTCCTGGAGGTCGACGCCGGTTGTCACGTCGAATGAAGCTTGCTGTGCCATAGGCGAAATGTAATCGCGCGCCGCCGGGACTCCGCAAAACCTGGCTTAGAGCCCGAAAAGGGACCGATTGGTAAATGAACGGTGACAGCTTTGTCAGGTGCAAAGGAATCTATTGACAGCAACCGCTTTGATACACACGTTTGCCGCTCATTTTCAGTTCTTTTCGGAGGTTCGGTATGCGTACACGTTTTCTCCTCGCCACCGCCGCCGGAGCCCTGGCTCTTGCCGCCTGCTCGGAAAGTCCCGTAGTTCCTCCGGCTCAGAAGCAAATGCACGTGAACTCAACGGTGTTCGCTCTCGGGCAAGGACCGACACGACAAATCGCCCCGATCGAATACTTTCGGCCAGACGTAGTTCCCGTCGGCTACAGCGGATCCGGATTCGTTAGCCGCGACGCCAAGGACGGAATTCCCGGTGCCAATCAGCCCAACATTCTCTATTGGGATGGCGCTCTGATCACCCGACAGAAGCAGGCGGCGATTTACTTCTCACCGACCCCCATCTACACGAACGGTCCGGCAGCAGGCACGAGCGGCGCTGGCGCGGCGGACCACTCTCTCATAGGGCATTTCCTCAACAACATCGGTGGCTCACCGCGTTGGAACGTCAACACCACGTACTACCAGAACCATGGCGGCAACATCGAGTACGTCCAGAATAGTATGGGATACGCCGGCTTCTGGGCAATCAGCGCCGGAGGCCATCCGGTGGCAGGAGATGTAGTCACGCCGAACGACATGGCGAATCTCGTGGAGGCTGGTTTCGAGGCCGGTACGCTCGCCTACGATCCCAGCACGGTTTACATGGTCTTCACCGCATCGGGCGTGAATCTCGGTGGTGGCTTCTCGCGCACGAATCTCCAGTACTGCGCGTGGCACTCGGCCTATCTTCGCGACAACGGGCAGATTGTCCAGTTTGCTGCGATGCCTTACGATGCTGACTTTACTCCAGCCCACCGTTCGAACAACCCCGACGGCTTTCACTACTACTGCTATCCCCAGGAGACCGGACCCAATGGGGATTTTGGAGCGGACGGCACTGTGAGCGCGATGATGCACGAAATCGAAGAGACCGCAACTGACCCCGTCAGTTACTGGGGCAAGAAGTTCTTTTATGGATGGTACGATTCAAAGGGCGCGGAGAGTTCCGACAAATGCGCCTACCGGTACGGTTCCACGCGTGCCAATAACGGCTTGGGAGATTGGAACGTCATAGTCGGCGGAAAACCATTCCTGGTCCAGATGCAATGGAGCAACGTCAAAACCCAAGGCTGCCGCGTAGCGCCTGAATAGGCTGTCGCTGATAGTTTTCCTGATCCGCCCAGTCGAGCAGACTGGGCGGATTTTTTTCGGCTTGGCGCTTACCAAAACGTATTCGCAGGAAGATGAAATCTTGGCGACTGGTCGTTCACGCGCCATAAACTGTCGCTTGCCGTTGGACAGAAAGAAAATCTTGACAGAATCAGGTAAGGCTACACATGTTTGCGCGCCTTCCTGTCCCCCGCCCTTGCGCTTTTCCGGCTACTGCAGAGCTTCCCACATGCATCTCTCCCCCACACCCGTCGTTCTTTTTCCGAGGACTGGCCACATGCACCGTAGTTTCTCAGTCGTTCCGTTACTTGCCGTGTTCGCGCTTGCGGCCTGCACCACTGACGAAGTTGTAGCGCCGGTGAAGTCTGCAACCGGGCCGAGGCTTGCGGTCTCGGTCGCAAGTCCGTCCGGTGACTACATAGTTCTGACTAAAGGAAACGGAGACGAGAAGGAATTCGCCGCTCAGGTTGCGAAGCTCGGGGGCAGGGTCACTTTCTATCACGCACCCACTGGGTTTGCGACGGTGGCGGGACTGACCGAGAGCGCGGCGTCTCAGTTGGGTCGAAACGTCGGAGTGGCGGAAGTCAACGCAGACATTCTCGTCGGCCTCGACGAGCCGTCGGCCATGTTGCAGGCTGACGCTTCAGCCGAACTCACGGCTGCAGCACCTCCGGCACCGGGGACTGGCGTTCCAGAAGCGGCAATTCTGGGGTCTTGGCAGTGGGATATGCGCCTTATTCGCGCTGACTCCGCCTGGAAACGCGGGAAGCTTGGAAGCTCCGCCGTCACTGTTGCCATTATCGATACTGGCCTCGACTACGACAACCGAGATCTGAATACGCTTGTCGACCTCAGTCGGTCGCGCTCATTCGCGAACGCCTGGGTCGGCGATACTACGACGTTGAATAACCCACGTCCGGATACTCTCACGATTTCGGACTCCCTGATCACGGCGACCCGTTTCCCGACGCGACATCCGATTCAGGACTATGAAGGGCACGGGACAAACGTCGGCACAACGGTGAGCAGCAGAGCGTTCGCATTCGCCGGAGTGACTTCGAGGACGACTTTGATTGGCGTCAAGGTACTCGGCCGCAATGGAAAGGGAAATTTTGGTCAGATTCTGAGCGGAGTACTGTTCGCCGCCGACCAGCACGCTGATGTGGCGAACATGAGCCTGGGAGGCGCCTTCTCCAAGGCAGGAAGCGGCAGTCTTGTTGGCGCCATCAACAAAGTCTTTAACTACGCCAAACAACAGGGGATGCTGATTGTAACGTCGGCCGGAAACGACGGGATGGATATTCAGCACAACGGCAATCTCTCTTCCTCTTTCTGCGATGCTCCGCACGTCATATGCGTTTCGTCAGTCGGTCCCACCACGTGGGAAGGAAATCCGGACGCGCCGGCATTCTACACAAATTTTGGCCGCTCGGCTGTCACGGTAGCCGCCCCGGGTGGCAATGGAATACTGAGCGCAGATGGCAAGCACTTACTGCCGAGCAATGGCTGGCCGTGGGGAACGGGTCCGGACCTGACAAGCACCGCCTCAGCGATCTGGTCGTTCTGCACGAGAACCAAGATGAACATCGTTGGAAAGACCGGCGTGTTCGGGAACCTTGTCCGCGACGCGGCGTGTGCCACTGGCGGTTCCCTCGTCGGCGAGATCGGGACGAGCCAGGCCTCTCCGCATGTCACTGGCCTTGCAGCGCTTCTTATCGCCGAAAACGGCAAAGGTCAGCCGGAACAGATCAAGCACCTCATCGAGCGTTCAGCCGATCCGATCAATCCCCTGATGGGACGTGGTCGCATCAACGTCCAGACGGCGCTCGGCTTCTAAACCGCGAGCAAGGATCGAAGTAACGACGACGGTCCCAATCAATTTGAGCGACGTGCTTCCCCAACAAGAAGGGGCCGACTCCACGTGGAGTCGGCCCTTTTTCATTCCTGTCGGTTCTGGCGTGGTCTACGTTCTTGATTTTTGATAGGTCCCGATCATCTCTCCGGTATCGAGCACGTGTCCTTTGATCGCTTTCTCCAGATCCGCTTTCGACGGAGACGACAAGCCGGTCAGCTCAGTGTCGAGCGCGTAGAGCTTGAAGAAGTATCGATGCCGTCCGATTGGCGGGCACGGGCCACCGTATTCAGTTTTGCCCCAGTCGTTCTTCCCCTGCACTGCTCCCTTGGGCATTCCCTTCTTTGATGCGTTCTCAGGGAGCGAACTCGCGGTTGCCGGCAGATTGTAAACCACCCAATGCACGTATACGCGCTGCGGCTTGGCCGGGTCCGGCGCGTCGGGATCGTCGACGATAAGGGCAAATGTCTTCGTGTTCGCCGGCACTCCCGACCACGCGAGCGGGGGTGAGATGTCCTTGCCCTCACACGTGTACAGCGACGGAATGGACTCATTCGGCTGAAACGCCGAAGACGTGATCTTGAGTGTCATTGCGGTGGTCCCCGATTCGAATGAACGCCCTTATTCGGACTGCGACAGTGGTTGCGCGCTGCCACGAGTCACCCAGATAGCCGTCCAAATCACGCCTGCTGCGATGAGCGCGGTTGCGCCACTCGCGGAAATTGCCGAGCTCAGGACTGCATCTTCACCACCACTGAACGTCATGACCGCGGCTCCGGGCACATAGGTAATCACGATACCCCACGCGATTGCGGTGCCAACGCTCCACCGACGCCGGCGAAAAAGTCCGTATGCCGTTATGAGACCGAAGACGCCGTAAATGAAAGTGCCGGCGCTCACAGATTTCTGAGGAAGCGTGTGTACCGGGTTCCACTCGGTAACGCCGTTGTGGATCCCGAGGACGCCCGTGAAAACGAGCAGCGCCAGCGAGAGGACCCAGGCGATCCTGCCGCCGGTGCGCATCAGCCGCCGAGGCGTTTCAGTGCCAGCTCGTGAACGCGCCGCTCGAGCCTTCCACGCGTCGTGCACGCGACCGTGCCTTTGCTGCTGATGTCCTCGCCAAATGCCGTAAGCCGAGTCTCAACGCTGGAACCAGTTCCGCTTGGTGTGACTCGTGAGACGAGCGACATGGTTATCCGATAGTTGTCCGCGGCTGGACCCACGGATGTCCAACCGCATCCCACGTAAGAGCTGAGCGGCTGGCCCGCCAGGCTATTCACCTTCGAAAACTTCCTGTTGCCGATCTCGCCCGTTTTGGAATCGCGCAACTTTACTTCGATCCCGAGCTCGGTGTACGCGGCGTCAAGCGCGGTGAGCGTCGAGTCGGACGACGCATTCACGGTCGTCTCGCTGGTGACGGGGACGTCCTCAGCCACACGAGCGCCGGCATTGGTGTCGATCACACGATTAGTGTGCGTGCCCGTCTGGGTGGCGGAGCTCGCACAGGCGGTGAGCAAGGCCGTGGCAATTATCCGAAAACGAGAGCGTGTCATGTGTCTCCAATTGCCCTGTTGTATGTCCGCAGGGTTGACCCCGCCGCAGCCTATTACAGCCTGAACTGGAACGTTTGGAACACCGTCGTCTCGACCGGAACACCCGAATGCGTCGCAGGGCGGAAGCGCATAGATGGCAGAGCCTCTCGCACTGCGAGGGAAAATAACGGGTGCGTCGATCGTACGATCAGCAGGGATTCACGGCGCGCGCGCCCGGTAGGGTCGATCTTGAACTGCGCGACAACTTCACCCGCGGCCCGCCCCAGTTCGGCGCGTGCGGGATAGTGCGGCGCCGGGTTGTCGGGCATCGGCTCGGCCTGTCGAAACTCAGGCGGATAGCCATCCCCACGGGGTCCGTCCGGGTTCCATTTCAAGCCATCGACTTCGTCGCCGGCGAGGGCGTGAAACAACAATCCGACCTTTTCGGGCAGAACCTGGGCGCCGAATTCCCACGCGCCGTTCGATCCCGCGAGTGTGTAAGGGGAAAGTGAATCTCCGGACAACCGAAGAAGGCGCATGGCATTCCCGGATTCGTCCGACGCTCTGAGGATACTCGCGGAGAACGACATTCCACCTTTGGATTCGGATCCAGATTGCGGCGTTGGGCCCGGAAGGGCGGCGCTAGCCTTGGCCCAGGACGCCAGGGCAGACGAGCTAGCGGCCAATCGAAAAATGCCTTCTGGAGTGAACACAGTGATACTGGTGTCAGTGCTTCCCAGATGAATGAACACCGACATCGAATCCGGGAGCGGAATTCGCGTGCTGCGTCCTGGTGCCTGTGCGTTCAGGTCGCAGGCGAACGCGACTGTCGCCGCGAGGACGAGCATTTGAGGATTCCTGACCCGCGGAACGACGCGCAACATCAGGTCGAACGCCAACTATTAGCCCAGGAAGGACTCTAGTGAGCGTCGGCGCGAGTTGTGGCGCAGCTTGAGCAGCGCCTTCTCCTTGATCTGCCGCACGCGCTCGCGCGTGATCTGGAGCAGAGTGCCGATGTCCTCGAGCGTCATTGGATCCGCGCCGTCCAACCCAAAGTACAGGCGCAGAATCTTCGACTCGCGCTCCTTCAACGACGACAATGATTCCTCGATCGCCTCGGACAACGCCTTCTCGAACGTAATCTCGTCCGGCGTCGGGTTCATGTTGTCGGGGAGATAATCGAGCAGCCGGTTGTCTTCGCCCGGGGTCATCGGCGCATCGAGCGACAGATGTACCTGCGAGATCATCATCGTCTTGGCGACTTCGTCCTCGCTGATGTCCATCCCTTCGGAGATTTCGAGGTTGGTCGGCTGACGTCCGAGCTCCTGCAGCAGGCTGCTCGCTCTCTTACCGATGCGATGCAGCGTCCCCGCGCGATTGAGCGGCACGCGAACGATCCGCGACTGCTCGGCCAACGCCTGGAGAATGGACTGGCGAATCCACCACACGGCGTACGAGATGAACTTGATGCCCTTCGTCTCGTCGAACTTGTGCGCCGCGCGAATGAGGCCGAGGTTGCCCTCGTTGATCAGATCAGAGAGTGAGACTCCCTGATTCTGATATTTCTTGGCGACGGAGACGACGAATCTGAGATTCGATCTGACGAGGGTGTCGAGAGCTTCCTGGTCGTTTTGCCGGATGCGCTTCGCGAGCTCAACTTCTCTCTCGCGAGTAATGAGGGGAAAGACGCTGATGTCCCGGAGGTACTGATCGAGCGATCCTTCGTCGACGGTCGATTTCCGATTCGTCGAAACCTTCATAGCGATAGCGGCATCCTCTCTCGGAATTCGAGAGAACGTACGAGTTCGGGCTACGAACTAGTGGACGATCTCTCCGAAGCGTTTCCACCGTAAACGAGTCAGCCAATCGAGGCGGTCTCCGGTGTCAGGCGCGTAACTATAATAGACCACTATCGGCTGGCCGCGCACAAGAGAGTCGGCCACGAATCCCCAATACCTCGAATCCGACGAATTGTCGCGATTGTCTCCGAGGACGAAGTAGTCATGAGGAGGGACGATCAGAGGGCCCCAGTTGTTACGAGATGGATGATAATTCTCGATCGATGCTCCGCCCACGAGATATGCCTTTTGCCAGCGGAAATCGTCGTCCGACTGATCGGGATCGTCGGGAGTGTGTTGAACGTAGTCCTCGTGAATGGGCTGCCAGTTTCTGACGAGGGTCCCGTCGCGCATCTGGAGCGTGTCACCAGGTATGCCGACGATTCGCTTCACGTAATTGAGCCGCGGATCCACCGGATAGGTGAAGACGACCACGTCTCCGCGTCGCGGGGCGTGGAGGGCGGGCAGCTTCCTGCCGACACCCGGGATGCCGGCTCCGTACACAAGCTTGTTGATGAGGAGAAAGTCGCCCTCGAACAGCGTATGCTCCATGCTGCCGCTTGCGATCTTGAACGCTTCGACGCCAAAGGCGCGGATGACGACGAACAGCGCCAGCGACACCACGATGATCTTGGCCCAGTGGGCGAAGAATGCGAGCTTGCCCCCGGAGCGTCTCCGGTTCGCGAGCTGTAGGGCGTGAGCCCGCTTGTGTTCGTAGTTGTCCATCGTCCCGTCTATTACCGGTTGATCAGTCGGGCGTTCCCAGATAATTGTCGATCTGAGCGCGCTGAAGGGTGCCTGAGAAGTCGGCGTAGCCGACCTTGGTCTCTGAGTAGAACTCGTAGACTTCCCAGCCGCCCTCTCTGTGCCCGTTCCCAGTCTGTTTGACCCCACCGAACGGGAGATGAGCCTCCGCGCCGATGGTTGGTGCGTTTACGTACGTAATTCCGTTGTCCAGCTCATTCAATGCACGGAACGCGATGTTCACATCCCGCGTGTAGATCGACGACGACAAGCCGTACTTCACATCGTTGTTCACCGCAAAAGCCTCGTCCGCGTCCTTCACCTTTATTACGGAAAGAACCGGTCCAAAGATTTCTTCCTGCTCGAGCCGGCTCCCTGCTTTCACGTTCGTGAAGATCGTCGGCTCGAAGAAGTTGCCACTGGACAGCTTCTTCGGTCGCGCCCCTCCGGTTACGAGCTTGGCTCCTTCCGACTGACCGATGTCGACGTAGGTCTCAACCTTTCTGAGAGCGTCTTCGTTGATGAGCGGACCAACATCAGTCCCTTTCTTCCGTCCATCACCCAGCTTGAGACTCTTGGCGCGGTCCTCGAGCATCCCGACGAATTTGTCATGCACCTTCTTCTGTACAATAAGACGACTGGTAGCGGTGCATCGTTGCCCCGTCGTACCAAATGCGCCCCAGAGTGCGCCTTCGAGCGCCAGGTCGAGGTCGGCGTCGTCCAGGACGATCTGTGCGTTCTTGCCACCCATCTCGAGCGAAAGCCGCTTGTGGAGGCGTCCGCAGGTCTCTCCAACGAGGCGTCCCGTCTCGGTCGAGCCGGTGAACGAGATGAGCGGGATTCCGGCGTGCTCGACAATGGCCGCCCCAACCTGCTCGCCTCGGCCGTGAACCAGCTGAATGACCTCTTTTGGAAGCCCGGCCTCGAGAAGGATCTCCACCAGCAGGGTCCCGGTATGCGGGACGTCCTCGGCAGGCTTGAAGATCACAGCGTTTCCGCAGACCAAGGCCGGAAACATCTTCCAGGTCGGGATCGCCATCGGGAAGTTGAACGGGCAGATGAGGCCGGCGACGCCGATCGGACGGCGATAGCTCATCGCCCACTTGTTGCGGAGCTCGCTCGGTACGGTCTTGCCGAACAGGCGACGTCCCTCGCTCGATGCGTAATAGGCGGTGTCGATTCCCTCCTGGACGTCGCCGCGAGTTTCAGTAAGCGGCTTGCCCATCTCGCGCGTCATCGCGTCGGCGATCTCTTCCTTCCGCTTGGTCATGATGTCGCCGACGAACCGAAGCACGTCGCCGCGGGCGGGAGCAGGAGTGCTACGCCATTTCGCGAAACCTTGCTGGGCGCTCTCGACGGCGCGATCCACATCGCGGCGGTCGGACAGCGGGAACTTGCCGATCACATCATCACGATCGGCAGGATTGCGGTTCTCGAAATATTCGCCCGATTCGGGAGCGACCCATTTTCCGGCGATGAAGTTGTTGAACTTTTTCATTTAATCGATTGTTAGTTCGTAAGTGAGTGTCGCTTCCCGCTTCCCGCTTCCCGCTTCCTCAGCTATGCTCACGAGATAGGGAGTACCGCTCGATTTTCTTATACAGATTCGACCTCGGCATCTCCACCGCGCGCGCGGTCTCGGACACGTTCCAGTCGAACTCACGCAGCTTGTTGAGCAGAAACGCCCGCTCGGCCGCGTCCTTGAACTCCTCGAAGGTGCGGCATTGAGTCAGAGTCGCGAGCCCGGCGTCGTCGAGAGCGCGCTGGCCGGCAAGCCGGTCGATGTCGCGCGCCGCGATCTCGCTGTCAGGCGCCAGAATCAACAGTCGCTCGACCGTGTTGCGCAGCTCACGCACGTTGCCGGGCCAGTCGAGCGAGCTCAGTCTCTCCAGCGCGTCCGTCGTGAAAGTGCGCGGTGGAATTCCCTCACGCGCCGAGAGCGTCGACGCGAAGTACTGAGCCAGCGTCGGAATGTCTTCGCGCCGCTCGCGGATCGGCGGCACGTGAATCGGCACGACGTTCAGCCGATAATACAGGTCCTCGCGGAATTTCCCCTGAGCGATCTCGTTCTCTAGCGTCTTGTTGGTAGCGGCAATCACCCGGACGTCGACGGAGATCGGCTTTGCGCCCCCGATTCTCGTGATGACATTGTCCTGCAGCACGCGCAGAACTTTCGCCTGGGCGTTCAGGCTCATGTCGCCGATCTCGTCGAGAAAGAGGGTTCCTTTGTTCGCCTGCTCGAACTTCCCCGCGCGATCGGCGATCGCGCCTGTGAATGAGCCTTTCATGTGGCCGAACAACTCGCTCTCGATCAGCTCACCGGGAATCGCGGCGCAGTTCACCTCGACGAACGGCTTGGTCGCCCGCGGCGACATGCGGTGGAGTGCGCGCGCCACCAGCTCCTTTCCTGTTCCGTTCTCGCCGGTGATGAGAACCCGCGCCGGCGTCGTCGCCACCTTCTCGACCTTCTCCATCAACGCGCGCATCACGGGCGTCTTGCCGACAATCTCGAACGGCGCGTCGATCGATTGCTTGAGCCGAGCGTTCTCTTCCTGGAGATCGAGGT
>Ga0193709_1000092_pt1 | contig 39826 bp, 35 predicted proteins | sample H3c2metaG_FD_160571 | JGI IMG/M metagenome (GOLD analysis project Ga0193709, IMG submission 160571) | Soil microbial communities from a riparian zone of the East river system, Colorado, United States - H3c2 | ecosystem: Environmental > Terrestrial > Soil > Riparian zone | place: USA: East River...
TCCACAACGATCGCTAACGTGGGTATTTACTAACCAGTCTTAAAGCGGTTCCAATGAAAACCCCCTAAACCCCTCTAATTTCCTCTGATTTTAATCGATGCTCCCACGCTATGGGATGCTACTGATTCACTTCCTGAAAAGGTCCACGATACGATTGCTGGAATTGGTCCAAACTTTCCATCGCTAACTGGTTTTGATTGGGACGAATGCCAAGAACATGTCGGCTTCCCACTGCATGGCTTAGTTCCGTTTGACGGTGATGGGCATTGGCATCTTTGTCTGGATTATCGACAGCGCAAAGATGTCCCAACGATCACGCATGTAGATATCGAGTGCGACCGGGAATCCCCCGTAGCGGCTTCGTTCGCCGATTACCTTGCGAAACTGCAAATTGAAATTGGTGAGGAGTACGTCGTCGAAGGCGTCGTAGAAATTGAGAGAATCAGATCTGAGCTGTCTTCTGCGCTTGGCATTGTTTTCGAGCCTGCCGATAGCAATGCGTACGGATATCCGGTGCATCGAGCCCGTTTGGGGACTGACAAGCATCCGCAATGGGTGTGGATTAGCCCCAATACCGTGCCGCGTGGATTTGTCCGCCCAAACCACGCACGCTATGCCGAGTTGAAAGACCTCATGCCGGGAGTGGCATCGCGTTTTCCAGAGGTCCCCCTACTGATGGTTGGATTCTCACCGCAACAGCTGCTGTGCAAGCACGCGTGATCGGCGCATGCGTTCAGTCTCGGATGGTTATTCGCCCGTTGCGAGAATATGTGGAAGATATCGGTGATCATTAGGCGGCAAAGTGCTTATCGTAAAAAATCCGCCTACGAGTGAGATATCTTCCTTCCCTTTATTCCAATTGAAAACAGCCAATTGGTTGTTTTTGGCTTGTTGTCTGCGGCCATTGTCTCTGTTTGGATACCCAAAGCGGGGAGAGGCATTAAAGGGAGAGGGGTTTCTCAGTTTGACCGCCCGCCGATCGCCATCCTAACCTACCGCATGCCAAAGGCGAACCCACACGCGCCAGCCCCCACCTTGTGACGCCATGAAGAAAGTGGGAATTGCCGCAGCCTTGTTCGTATGCTTGGTAGTGTTTTGGTTTTCGCCCCCTTGGAGTACGTTCCGTTCGTTCGACAATCTGGAAAGGAATGCAAAGAAGCGAGTTACCGGGGCAGAACTTCAGTCCTGGGCCTTGGGACTGCTGGCTCAGTATCCCACCTCTACGAACTTTTGGTCATCGCGGTTGGGAACGAACTTCCCGCTCCGAAACCTGTATCATAACTCGGCCGATGTCATGATATGGGAAGCCAGTAGCAACTCGCCGGCCTATGTGTATCTGATGTGGGGAGGAGGCGTTATTGGCCATTGCGGCTTCGAGATTGGCCCTACGAATTTTGTGAGTCTCCGTGGAACTCACAAATGGCAGGATGGCGTGTACTTTTGGACAGACCAGACTCAGAAATGAAGCAATCGGCGAACGAGCAGCCTGGAGCGGACGCAGTACGGCGCATCTGGTTTACATTTCAACGCCCCCGGCCCTGCACACCCACTGTCTTCTTGCCACTGCTGCAAAGACATGCTTCGATAATCCGTGCCGCTATGGAGGGACCTGCAAAATTGATCCCAATATTGAAAACCAGGAATTGCTTCCCAGTTTGTCGGCTATTACGGACTTGGTAGGAATTCTTTTCTACTAATCAATGGTTAGGCCAACTCGCATCACGTGAAGAAAAAGACTACGCTAATCATCCTCGCCTTCATCTTGCTCGGAGGTTTTTTGCGATTCGGCTGCGTGGCGTTGGATTCTATTGGCGGGGGAAGAGGTCTTGAGTCGCCCGACAAGAAATTTCTCGCACTTGCCTCAGACTTTTATGAGAAGAAGTTTTGGGGTGGAACACACAATCACTACGAGTTCACGATCCAGACGCCAGGTGGCCAGCGCATCCAGCACGTTTTGATGGATGAACCGCCGCAGGGAATGATTGGTTGGCGTGAAAATGGCTCGATACAGTGGGCAGCAGACAGTTCGTCCGTCACGTATAGTTTTAAGGGCACACAGTTAACTCTGAGCGTTAAGCCATGATCCGTCGGCCCAACCATGTCACTTTACCCGACGCCGGCAGGGACCCTTGTTTCCGATTCAGACATCAACCACCCGGCGCCAGTGAGGCCGGGCGTTAGGCATCAATGCGACTCCGGTGAAATTCACGCTTCCACTTGTTCTGATGGGTTTGCTGGTCACGGCTTGCGATCGGCGTGAGCCAAAGTTTCCAAATGCGCTAGTTGGAACCTGGGCACAGACCAACCACGGCATCATGACTTTGGTCGGAGATGGAACCTTCCATTCCCAGTGGACAAACTTTTTCGCCAAGCCAACGATTGATTGGACATACGACGGAATATGGGAAATCGACGAAGCGATACTCGTTTGCGTAGTCACGAATGCAGAGTCCCGTAACACGACCAACGCTTCCGTAGTGGGCAGCGTTGAGCGCTATAGTATTGTCCGATTAGACAAAAACCGATTGGTGACAGAGTCTGGTGGTCAGACAAATTCATTTGAGCGCAGATGATGCTGCCCAAGAGATCGCAGGTGAGGCGCGGCATTAGTTGCCACTACCGGGATACGAGTGAGATATCTTCCCTTTATTCCAATTGAAAACAGCCAATGGGTTGTTTTTGGCTTGTTGTCTGCGGCTATTGTCTCTGTTTGGATACCGAAAGATCGGTTTGACTGGAAATATCCGTACGCAAGCATTGGCTTGTTTTTATCGGCTTTGTTAGCGGCCGCTTTTTACGGATATGTTGGACTTATTGCGATCCCCTTCATCCTTCTCTTTGCCGGGGGCTTTGTGCTGCTTCGACAGGAGCGATTCCTGTTCAAGTTTTTGGGAACCGTGTTCATTGGCGTTTTGTCGATCGGTTTAATGCTCCATACGGTGCCGGGTTTTCATAATCCTGCGTTGATTAAAAATGCGACCATCAGTCCCGACGGCATTCCGTACTCTCAAAATTTGAACTTCGATAAGGCGCTCATCGGATTTTTTTACTTGTTGCTGGGGACCACCGTTATCCGAACGCTGCGAGAAGTGAAGGAGTCAGCAAAAATATATGGCATCGGAGTAGGGCTCATTCTTGCCTGTGTGTTACCGAGTTCCGTCGTCATGGGATATGTCCGTCCAGATTTGAAATTTGGCGGATTCTTTTTGCGATGGGCCTGGGTTAACCTCTTTTTTACCTGTCTTGCCGAAGAAGCATTTTTCAGAGGATTTATTCAACATCGTCTCTCCATGCTTTGGGCACGCACTCGTTACGGCGCGGTTGCTGCCTTGGTTGTTTCCTCATTACTTTTTGGCGTCGCTCATTTCGCAGGAGGTTTTAAATACATTGTTCTCGCGACAATCGCCGGCACAGGATACGGTTTGGTTTATAGCCGAGCGCGACATATCGAAGCATCTGTCCTCACACATTTTTCGGTCAATGCTGCACATTTTGTTTTCTTTACCTATCCTGCGTTGTCCAGGACGGTGGCCTGACGAGACCACTTCACTCGACGCCGCGATGACGTTGCTGTTTCATGTTGTGGCTCACGCGCGCGGCGCGAGTGTGCGCGGTCGTTGGGCAGAAAAGAGGTAACTGATGAAATCGAAGTTGAGCCTACCCACGGTCTTCTTGCCACTACAGCGAAGACATGCTTCGATAAACCGTGCCACTATGAAGGGCCCTGCAAAATCGATCCCAAAATTGAAACCAGGAATTAATTCGCAGTTTGTCGCATGAATGTGCTCAGGCGCATATCTATTGGAGGATGGATCTTCCTGATTCATTTTTCCTGCGTCGCGATTGTGCTTTTGCTACCAGACCTTTTCCCGCAGCCGCAAGCGTCAATCACGAGTGGCGACCACTGGTATTGGGGTTTCCTTGATTTCTCCGAGCGCCTCTTTTTCTGGGTCGCGCTTCCGGCGAGTTGCTTCATGTCTCATCCACGGGATGCCGGCCTGTATCTATTCGATTATCCGATTAGGGAGGCGACTTTCGTGCCGTTTTGCGTTATTCTCGCGTTGAACTCGCTACTGATCGGCTACACGACGCAGTTATTGGTTCGGTTGGTGCGTCGACCCCCGTGGGGCACATTCCACCGGCGTGAATGAAGAAGAATTCAGGAAGCTTTCAGATGAACACCGAAGTGGCCAGCTCTAACTACACGCGCCAGCCAACGCCGGGAGTCCGTCTTTCGTCATGCTGCACATCACTGGCCTAGCGCTGAGCGTTAGTCCAACCGTCGCCATGAACGAGAATGACTATATCGAGGAGCTGAATAAACATTGGCCACAAAAGGGTGACGCCACGATAGAGACAATCGCTCTTGCTGACGAAGCCACTCGGGCCTTTCCCCGTTCACCTAAACTGTGGTGCATGCGCGGGAACCTCATTGAATGCGGTCCAGAGAATACCCCTCACAGTCTCGACGAGGCCCTTGCTTCCTACAAACGCGCCATCGAGATCGATCTCCAGTTCATCGAGGGCTGGGAGGACATAGGCTACTTTTATCAGAACGTGCTCGACAAAGAGGATGAGGCCAAACCTTATTTCCATAAGGCAGAGCGATTGAAAGGATACCATGATCCCATATCCGCGCGCGCCGTTCTCAGGCGTGAGTTTGATGCCCAAGAAGGGTCGTTTATTTTTCAAGCTCGGTGTCATTACGAGTGGGATTGGGACGCCTTTCGCAGTTTGACCAGCGCGATGTATGATGTCGCTGACGAGGCCAGGGGCAGCCTGCTATTGAGACCTGGATCGCGGAGAGGAGGTAGCTGGGAAATTGCTTTTGGCAATCACTCTAATGAGAGGGATTACGCGCGGAAGGCGGACGCCTGAGTCACGGGAACGTGAGGCGGAAGAATTGGTTGGGGTTGGCGGTTGAGTTGGTGAAAAGGAGTGTACCATCGCCGGGCACAGTGTTGGTTTGTATCGGTGACCAGATCACTGGAGGGGAAAGATTCGAGGCGGATTCCACAATATAGGTGAGACCGGGCGTGGTCGTTGAGCTCAGTTGGATGTCGTTTGCGTTGGCGGGCGTCAAATTGAGGGAGGGCGGCGGTGAGACGGTCAGGGTTCCCGCGGCGCTGTTGGTGCTACCGGCAACGTTGGTGATCACGACGAGATAGTTGCCAGCGTCCGTAAGGCTGACACCAGCGAGGGTAAGGGTGCTGGTCGTGACGCCGGAATAAACGCCGCCATCGGAGAGATTGCCGAGCCCAACCTTTTGCCATTGGTAGCTGAGCGGGTCGGTTCCGGAAGCAGTCACAGAGAAGCTGGTATTTTGACCGATGAGGACTGAGCGCGGTGCAGGCTGGGTGACAATACCGGGAGGAGTCGCGATGACGCCGAGGATGGCCGGGTTGCTGGTGGCGGAACCCCAAAAGTTGCTGACGACGACGGTGTATGCGCCGGCGCTGGCAGGGGAGACATTGTTGAGGGTCAACGTCGAAACCGAGTTGCTGATGGTGTAAGAAAGCTTTGCGCCGCCATTGCCTTCGTGATTGGTGGTGACGGTTCCGGAGGCGCTGGTGGAGGCGACGAGGTTTGAGGCGTTCAGGTACCAATAGAAATCATTTTTCTGATTGAAGTAAGGCGTCCTTGAGATATATGCCGCAGCGGAGAGTGCGACGTTTGCGCCGGCATTGACGTTGGTATTTTGCGACGTCGAGGTGAGTCCGGGCGAAGTCCCAAAGGCCCAATAAGAATCGTATTCCTGCTGGTTGACGGCGACGGTGGCTCCAATGACGCCGTTGAAGAAGACGGAATAAATGCCGCTGTTGCCGGCGTAAATCTGATTCGCCGCGAGTGTCAGATTGCTGAAGTTGAGGCTGTAAGGCGACGCGCCGGGGATGTCGTTGAAGTTGTATTGCCATTTGTAAGTGTTGCTTCCGCTCGGAGCATTGGTGAAGTAGCTCGACATGACGACGGCGTTGCTGACCGCGACGTAGTTGGTGAAATGGAGGGTGAGGATGTTGCTGCCGGAAGTTTGCGCGACACTGAGGTACGCCTGGCCGGCAGAGTTGGGCGTGACGCCTGAAGCGTTGGAGGCAATGACAGTGTAAAGGCCGGCGTTTACGAATTGGACATTGCTGATGACGAAGGTGGAGTTGCTGGATACCAGGACGTTTCCAAAAGGCGGTGGCGAGCCGAGATACCAATAATATTTGGGCGCAGGATTTCCAGAAGCGCCGGCGCTCAGCAGGACGTCTGAACCGACCTGGGCGGTAATGCTTTGAGGCGGAGCGACCATTGTAGGCGCCGTCAACCCGCCACCGCCGTTGCCCACGACGAGGGTCGTGCTCCGAACGTCATATTCTCCGTTGGCGCAGCCGGTGGCATCGAAGACTTTTAGAGTAAAGTTCATGTTGCTGACGGTCGTCGGTGTGCCGGATACCGTGGCCCTGGTTCCACCGCTGTAAACGATGCTGAGGCCATTGCCCATAGGGATAGCGGCGCCAAGGCAATCGTATAATCCAGTGGAATTGTTCCGGAGGCCCATTGAGCTGGAGGAAGCAGCGTGGCCGCCGGCATAGGTGACGGTGCCGACGTATGGCGCGCCGACGGTGGCGTTCGCGGGTGAGATGGCAATGCTGGAGGCGCTGGAGATCGCGTGGTAGCCGAAGATGGCAACTGTGCCCGTCGCAATCTTAAGAATAAAGGCCGAACTGGCTGGCGTCCAAGGTTGAATTTCCATCAAGAAATTCTTCAACATCGGAGCGGCCTGAAGGACTGCCGCCAGGAGCAAAGGCAGGGCTTTTGATATTCGCTTTTTCATAGAACTGGTTTCAAGATTTGTTGCCGAGTTAATGAGGCGGAGAGTTTGGACTTTCGAGAAATTCCGCCTGCCAATGGACGCTCGACGGAAAAGCGGCATAGGACTGCCGCACTCCATGACCTCGCGGACGGAGCAGCACGCTAGACCCTCGCGCCAGCGTCGTGGAGTGCGGCAGTCCTATGCCGCTTTTTTGGGCTTCCCACAATTGAAACTCTCCAGCGTTCATCAGACTCATGCTGCTCCGTCCGGGGGCTCTGATACTCCGCACGTCGGCGGTTACGCAGATGAGTCGGTTCATCGTGATTCAATTGCAACCGCAACCACCGCCGCCGACGCCGCGGCCGCCGGAAGCCATTTCACGTGAGAAAAAGATGTGCTCGTCGAGCGCATCGCCGAGGGTGTCATGATCGCCGCGCATGGTGTAATCGGCCAGTGTTCCGCGCTGCCAGGGCTTGACGTTTTGGCAGCCAGTCAAGCTGAGCATCGCGAGCACGCCAAGAAGTAATAAGCTCTTCTTCGTTTTCATTTCATTTATTTCTTCAACAAGGATTGAATTTCCTTTTCATATTCCCTTTTTGTATCGGCACCGTGGAATCCGCTGTGGAGGAAACGGACTTTGCCTGTGGCGTCCATTATGAATGAACTGGGCATCGCTGAAACGTCCACTTTGTCCACAAGCTTCTTTCCGTCCGGGGCCGCATCGCGAACGACGGTGAAGGAGACTTTGTTTTCCTTGAGGAAAAGGTCCATGTCAGATTTTTTTTGGTCTTCGTTTACGGCGATGATGAGCAGTTCCTGGCTGCCAAATTTTTTTTGAAGCTCATCGAGCACAGGAAATGATTTTTTGCAGGGAGCGCACCATGAAGCCCAGAAATCAATGAAGATAATTTTGCCGGCGAGCTCGGCTGGCAATTGGCCTTCAAATTTGAACGAGGCGAGATTGGGAAAGTCGCTGCCGATTTTCACGCCGGCATGGGCGGTTGTGACGCACGCGGCAAGAGTGGCGATGAGGGCGACTGAGGCAAAACGTTTATCCAGAAGTTGCATAGCGATGAAATTGATTGGTTAGGAGACGGTTTGATTCGGTGATGATTGCGCCTTCAATGCCGGGGCAGACGCGCATCAGGTCCAGCCCCTCTTTTGGGCCGAGAATGAAAGCGGCCGTGGAGAGAATTCCGGCCACTGTGCATTGCGGAGCGATGACGGAAACCGAGAGGCAACCGTTGTTGACGGGATAACCGTCGCGCGGATCGAGGATGTGGCCATAGCGGCGGCCTTGATGGCTGAAATGGCGCAGGTAATCGCCGGACGTGGCGACTGCATGGTTGGTGGCGGCGATGCCAGTCCAGCAGTGTCCGGGATTTTTGGGATCGTCGAGGCCGATGTGCCAGGCGCCTTTTTCGGGCGGTTCGCCACGGACGCGAACATCCTGACCGAAATCGACGAGGACGTTTTGGATGCCACGCTCCAAGGCCATCGTGACGACTCGGTCAACGGCGTATTCCTTGCCGATGCCGCCCAGGTCGATGCTCATGCCTTTGAGCGGGAGGAAAATCGCGCCGTGGCGTCGCTGAACTTTGCGCCAGCCGACCAGTCGCATGGCTTCTGCAATTTGCGAGGCGGTCGGGATGACTGGAGGCGTGGCCTTCCAATTCCAAAGTCGAATCAGGGGCAGGGAAGTGGGATCGAAAGCTCCCCGGGTAAAAAAGATCATTTCCTGGCAAAGATTGAACAGCGCATCGGTTTCCGGATCGGTCTCGACCCATTCGGAACCGGCGGCAGCATTGATGCGTCCGATGAGGCTCTCCGGAATGAAACGTGAGTAGCGGGCTTCGAACCAGGAGATCCATTTTAAGACTTCCGTTTGAAAATCTTGCCCCAGCGCCGCGTTTGCGGCGCGAAAATGAACGCGACAAACGGTGCTCATCGCATTGAAGGAAAGCTTGTGAAAGTCGCCAGTTGCCGAAGATTGGGCTGAACGACTGACACGTTCATAGACCATTTGTATGGCGTCGGGCTCAGTTAGAACCATAAACGTGCTCCGATCGTGAAGACATTGGCAGAAGGATATGCGCTTTCGGAGGTCTTCCCGTCAAGTCCCTGCATGACATAACGCATATAAGCGGCATCCAAAGAGGCATGTTTGTAAAAGCGCCAGGTCAATTTTAAACCGCCAGCGAAGGAATTGAATTCGGATAAGCGATAGTCGGCCGAATAAAAATCGGGCGGATTGTCTGCGTTGGGGACCAGGCCTGAAAAGTAAAATCTCGCGCCGGTCTGATAGTAGTAACGAAAAGTTGGAGAGAGCACGAGATAGCGGCCGAGCTTCTGATTCCACTTTAATTCGACTGTGTTGGCAAAAACGTCGTACGAATCATGAAAGAACCGGTAGCCCGCCTCAAGGCCGCCATCGAGAGGCTCGATAAATTGGGTCCACGACAGGTAAGCGATTTCTTTGCTGCGATGGCGCGGCCGTTTTTCCGGGGCCAGCGAGGCGTCATTTGGATTGAGCTGAAGTTGATCGAATGTCCTGGCGGCGAACATCACTCCGCGATAAGGATCGGAAAGATAGCCACGCTCGTAGCCAAAAGAAAAGTTGAGGGTGAGATAGGATTCGGGCGAGAGCAATTGGACAAGGCCAATCAGAATGTCATCCGTGAGTTTGTCTTCCCAGATAAATAGATCGTCACGAACACTATCGGAGTTGTGAGAGTAGCCAAGATTCAGGGTGGTGTTTTTGTTGTTTAGAGCGACAGCATAGTTTAGCGCGCCGCCGAAAGAGCGGTAATCGCTTTCGGTGCTGTAGGAAAAGGACGGGGTAATCAGGTGATTTTGCAAAGCGATGGGAAGTCCCAGTGAAAATGCGCTGCGATAGTCGTGGAGTCTTGTCAGTGGGACGGAATTGTTGCGATAGTTCGGGCTGTTGGTCAGACTGCGAAAAGAAGAGGTGGCGCTACCCGTTGCAATGCCGGGAGCGTTGGTAGCCGCGGTTTGCGCGGCGGCGTTGGTTAATTGCTGGAAAGTGATGTAGCCGGCGTCAACGTAGATTTGGTTGTCGGCAATGAATTGGTTGTACTGGCTGGTGTAAGCTTGCGAGTAAGCGTTGGCGTAATATTGAGCGAAGGTCGGGAAAGGCCATTTCGTCTGCGGTGGAGCGCCGGTCGGAGTTGCGCCGGAAATGGCGTCGAAAACAGCGTTTCCGCTGATGCGAATTTTGGAACTCAGGCCCACGTCGAAACTGTATGAGTCCGTGTCAACGCTGATGCGGTCATTGTCTTCGCGGTAGACTTCACGGCGGTAACCTACGGAGCTTTCGTCGTCGGCAGCCGAGGCTCGAGTGAGACGCAAAAGTGGAAGGATTAACGCAAGCGACAGCGCGAAGCGTGATCGATCTCGATGTGACCTCGGCTGTCCTAAGCCCAATCGCAGGAGGTAAAACAAAAAATGCGCGGGGGACACCGTTAATCCTTTGAGAGCTTGACTGGGCCTGTCTTCTCAGCGACGGACGATTGCGTGAGAGTGGTAGGACGCGGTGTCCTCGGCGCGCCGTGTTGCGTCTCCCGGATCGGGATCGGCGCGGTGGGGACACCGCGCCCTACCTTCCCCGAGGATTCAGTTGGACTGTTTTTCATTGCGACCCCCAATACATAGCCGGTTGGCGGATCGTTTTTCAACCTGTGCATTGAAACGCACATTGCTATTTTTTTCGGCTTAACTAGGCTAAGCCCGCCGTGCGCACCGGTGATTATTGAGAAGCATTTCAAGAAAAACCAGATGTGTCGGGAGGCTCTGCCGCCTTGCTTTGGTCCGACGTGACCGGCGGATTAAGCTGCGCTTCATTTTCTTCGGGCTGCTTTGTTTCCTGGCTATGTTCGCCAGGCCGGCTGGCGCAACTCTTAGCTATTGGGATCCGACAGGAACGACGCCTTCAGCGACACCAAACGGAAATTGGGAGGATGCGGCCTGGTCCACTACTTCGAGTCTGACTGACACACCGACGAATTTCATAGATGGCTCTGCCGCCGCTTTCGCCGCCGGAACTGACGCAACTGGCGTTTACACTGTCACACTAAATACGACCCAAAACGTTGCCGGCGTTTTCAATGGGCTGACCGCTTCCATTGGCTCAGTGACAATTAGTGGCTTGGGTGCGATTAACACGCCGCCGGGGCAGCAGGGGTTTTATACGACCTCTCCCGGCGCGACCATAATCAATGTTCCGATTCAGGGCGCTGCGCAAATGGTTATCGAACGAAACGGCCAGCTCTATCTCAATGCGACCAACACCTACACAGGCGGGACGCAACTTGGATTCGCTTCCGCACCATTTACAGGCACGGTCTTCATCAACAATAGCGCTTCTTTTGCTGCGGGCCGCATCACGATGTTCAGCAGCGGCGGCACAATTGCGCTTCAAGGGACTGCGGCGGTTACCCTGCCCAACCCGGTCTCGGCCGCACCGGTTTCCCTCGATATAATTGGAAATCCGGCCGGCTTGACCTTCAACGGGACCTGGACACTTTCCGGCACGCCGAACATCGGTTCAATTGGCGCAGGGAACCAGGTGATAATATCCGGTGTGATGACGGGAGGAGGGGGGCTCAATAAATATGGTGCAGGGATTCTGAAATTGACAGCGGCCAATCCCTACATCGGCTCGACTACGATCAGCAACGGCACGCTCGCGTTGGGAGCTGCCGGCGCCATCAATAGCTCGACGAACATTGTTATCGTGCCTGGACCTGATGGCAGTGTTTTTGATGTTTCGGCCAAAACGTCCTTCAGCTTGGGGAACAATACAATCATTGGGGAGGGCTTCGGGACGTCCACAGCAACTGCCGCCACGGTCAAAGGCGCTTCAAGTGGCAGCATCAGTTTCAGCACGCGGCCGGTGAATCTGGTCTTCACTCCGACAGCATTCAACGGCGACACGAACCATCCCTCCCTTTACATTTCTCAGGGCACGCTCAGCCTGTTTAATAACTTTATCACAGTCACCAATGCCGCCTCGACGCCGTTGGGCATCGGCACGTACCGGCTCATTCAAGCTGGCGACGGCTTTACCGGCCACATCACTGGCACACCCAGTTCGGAAAACTCGGTTGTGGTGGGTTCGGGCGTTGCGCCGGGCGCTGGATTCGTCTTCGTCGTTACCAATGGAAATTTGAATCTGGTCGTGAAGCCTCCCGCCGTTTTTTCCAATTTCTCCCTCAGCCAATCCAATACCGTTGGTGTCGGCGTTACCAGTGTGACGTTGAGTGGAAAACTTAGCGCCGGCTCGGTCTATCCCGCAATGAACGAAAACGTCACGATTACCATCAACAACTCTTTCCACAGCATCGCTATAAAGGATTCTCTCGGCGATTTTTCCTTCACATTCAATCCCGCGACGATTCCTTACGCGGGCACAAATAACTTCTCGTACAACTACCAGGGAGACGCTGCATTGGCCGCGGCCAGCGCCACTGTCCTGCTTCCGGGCCACGGTTTCTATGTCGGAGACGCCGCGCCGGGATTTTTCAGCGGCATGAATCTCTTCTTTACCAACACTTTAGGGCTCGAAATGCTTGCCTGGTCTGCAACCAATGCTGGCTATCCCGTAACGGAATGGACTCTGGAAGGTCCCATGGAAGAACAGCCGTTGAATGACGGTTCCGGTAAAAGCCGCTACTCGATGAACGTCAACCCGGCGAGCGAGCTCGTCTATTACATTTGCGGACCTTCCATCGCCTGGCCTTATCTCACTCCCACGGCCGTGCAATGGATTACAACCGATTCCCAGGGCGGTTACGGTTTTTACAAAACCAACAGCGCATTCACATTCGCTGGTGTTTTGGGTTTGCCCGCGCCGCCGGCTATCGATCGCCAGCCCTCCGCTCAGACAATCATCTTCGGACAGAACGCGCGCTTCATATCATCAGCCGTCGGTACACCGCCGCTAAGCTATCAATGGTACTTCAACACCACGACTGCGCTGAGCGGGGCTCAGAGCACGTCGCTTGCGCTCGCCAGCCCGGCCAGTTCTAACGCTGGCGATTACACCCTCGTGGTCACCAATCTCTACGGCAGCGCGACGAGCGACGTTGCAACACTGGCTTTGGTTCCGCCCCCTCCTGTCACCTCGCAACTGATGTCCAACGGCGTTCAATTGAGCGGTCTGACGGTCCCGGGGATCGCGTTTGAGGTGCAGGCAAGCACCAACCTGACGAACTGGACGATCATTTTTACGAACCGCTCCGATACTAATGGGTTGCTTCAATTCAATGACACCAGCGTCTCAAGCAACCCCGTTCGATTTTTCAGGGTTTTGTTTCCGTAAGGCAACGGTCATTTCGGAACCAGCCGTCATTTATCCCGTTCGACATAGCCCTCATCAGTCTTCGCCTGGATGAGTTTGGTGACCGCGTTGGCGGCGGATTGTTCGTCGGCGAAGGTTTTGGTTTTGCTCTGGCCAGTCGAACCGATGCGGCCCCAGCGGGTGGTCATCGAGTTGCCGGACTGGGATACTTCCCAGAATTTGTTGGAGGCGTCGTCGATAAATTCGAAATAGCGGGGTTTGGAAGATGGTGTCGAAATGGTGGACTGCTGGCGTGGGGCAGGAATGAAAGAATGAACGGAGGGAACCTGTGCTGGTTTGACTGCGGCATCGAGTCGGACGCCGACCCAGCTTGGGAAGCGTGGAACGCCCGCGTCGGAGAGTTCCTGATAGCGGAAGGTGACGGTCGCGCCGATGGCGGGAGGATTTTCGCGTTCGCGATCGCTGAAACCGGTACCGATGGCGAAGTCTGTGCCGTCGGAAAGTCGAACGAGGAGCGCGCCCATTCGGCCTTTATGCCGGCCCGCGCCGGCCAGGTGGCCCATGACGACGGCTTCGGCATCGTGGAAGGTTTTGACCTTCAAGAGCGTGCTGGAACGACCAGCAATATATTTGGAGCCGGGTTGGCGGAGCATGAGGCCTTCACCCTGGAGGGCTTCGATGCGCGCGAGTTCGGCGCGCAGGGCGTCGAGGCTTTTGCAGCGTTCGTGGGCGTGTTGCCGGGCGAACCTGGCAGAGCCTTTGGCGAGCGCGTCTTTGAGGTGGGCGAGCCGGTCTTCAAATCCGCCGGTCGCGGCGGGGGCGTCGAAGATGAGGAAGCGGACTTCGTTCCAGAGGTCGCTCTTGTCCTGGCGGCGGACGATGCTGACGGTGCGCTGGAATTTTTTGCGGTCGATCCAGAGTTCGCCGTCGAGGGGCACGGCGGGGAGATGTTCGATGAACCAATCGGGCGCGTGATAGATGTTGCCCTGGCGAGAGAGGAATTGTTTGCCATCCCAATAGGCGCGGACGCCGTCGAGTTTTTCGCTCATCCACCAATCCGTGAGATCGGTGGCGGTGTCCCAGGATTCGGCGAGGAGAAGCGGAGGTCCGGAGGCTTCTTCGACGCCATCGGCCGCGGTTTTGGCGGGGCGTTGCGGAAGCGCGCCGCCGGTGCGGGTTACTTCAGCGTCGTCGCCGCGGAGTTTCCGCAGGTGTTTGCAGGTGCGTTTTTCGATGGCGATGGATTGGTTTCGCCATGCGGGGCAGGTGCAGGAGTAAACGCCGCCGGAGTTTTTGAGGATGTAGGGTTTGGAACCGGAGCCCTGCATCTCGGTGGATTCGCCGTCCTGGAGGTCTGGCATAGGTTTGAAAAGAGGTTTTAGGCGCAGGCGGACGGGAAGGCAAGGCGAGAAACGGATCGCTAATCCAGCCTAATAAGCGCTGATATGAACATTGCCGGCACGCAGGGATATTAGGTTTGAGCTATGGCCGCGGCTTGCGTAAGAATAGAACTGTGAATTCGATCGCGTTGAATCAATCCTATCAACGGACGTTTTCACGAGGCCGTTGTCAGTTTTCCTCGGAATGGCAGGTCATCGGGATTCTGGCTTCGATTTTGTGGAGCACTTCGTGCGAATTCACATTCGCTGCTGATGCCACGGTCGGGACACTCGCCACCGCGGATACGAGCGTTCAGATTGAAGCGCAGGATAGAACGCTCAAATTGCTGGCTTTGAAGTCGGTACGAAGCGGTTGGAATTGGACGACTGGCAACGAATTACCGTTGGTGAGGACTGCTGAAGTCAATGGGCGGACCCAGGCGCTTAATTGGATATTTAAAAGGCACAGCAGCTCGAAGGGTAAAAAAGGAGAAGTTACCCAGGAGATTTTTGTTTTCGAGAATGCGAACCCAGCGCTTGAGTTGAAATCCATTTGGACGGCTTATTCCGGGCCGGGACCTGTCGAACACCAAATTGCCATCAGTAACAAGAGCGACATCGCAGTGATGCTGCCGTTGCAGCCTTCAATCGTGTTCGATGCTCGTGGGCCAACGGGCCCTCTTGAGAATGTTTGGGTTGAAAAAGGCGCCGGAAAGCCGGGTGTGATTGGCACACATCGCACGAAAGTTGAGAAGAAATTTTTTGCGTCGCTGATTTCGTCGCCATATTGCCAGGACCAAGAGCCGCGCGATGCGATTCCGTGGACGGCCATTCAAGACGTTACGAGTCAACAAGGATGGTACGCCGGAATTGAATTTTCCGGGCGGGTGCAGATGACGCTGCGGGCGAGCGCAGACGGAGCTAGCGCAAATGGCGTGCAAGCAGAGCTTGGACTGGATGCGCGCGAACCGTTTCAGACGCGACTGTTGCCGGGAGAAACATTTGAGACGCCGACAGTCTTCGTCGGATGTTATCAAGGCGAAGTGGACGATGGCGCGAACCAGCTTCACCGCTGGACTGAGACCCACGTTCGCCCTCCGGTGCATGACGAGCGCTATCCATTCCTAGTCAACAATTCGTGGGGCAGCGGCATGGCGGTGGATGAAAAACTCGCAACCAAAATGATTGAAGATTCGGCGGAGCTCGGTCTCGAAATCTTCCACATTGACGCGGGATGGTTTCGAGCTGTCGGTGATTGGCGGGCTGACGAAAAGAAATTTCCGCGTGGGTTGGCGCCTTTGGCCGATGCCGCGCATGCAAAAGGGTTGAAATTCGGTCTTTGGGTCGGCTGGACGCAGGGCGGACACGCGGAAAGCGACGATGGGAAAAATCTAAGCGTTTTCAATCCGACAATGAAAAATTGGTTCACGCGAGACTACAAGGCGGACTGGCGGACGGCGGAGTTCACCGGGGCGGACGTCTGCCTGGGCGATGTCCATGCGCAAGATTGGTGCCTGAATACACTTCGGCGGGTCGTGCAGGATAACAAATTGGATCTGCTCGAACACGATCAACGTATGGTTGTGGATAATTGCAGTCGTTCGAATCACCTGCACACCAGTTCAAGCACTGACATCGCTTACCATGCTGCCCGAGGTTACTATCACGTTTATGATACGTTGCGCGCCGAAAATCCCGATCTGCTCTTCGAGAATTGTGTCAATGGCGGACGCATGGTGGATTACGGTGTGGTCCGGCGGACCCACTATATCAGTATCACGGATGTCTACGATCCGGTCTCCAATCGGCAGGCATTTTATGACGCTTCCTATGCCCTGCCGCCCTCGATGTGCGAATGCTACGTGGCAAATCATCCCGGGAAGAGTATGGCGAGCTTTCGCTCCATGCTGCGCAGCGGAATGATGGGTTGGTGCACAATCATGCTCGACATGAGCCAATGGAACGCGGAGCAGCGCGCGACGGCGAAAAGGCAATTCGAAATTTATAAGACGGAGCTTCGCCCGCTCATTGCGCATGGAAATCTATATCACGTTTCTGAGCGGCCTGATGGGATACACTGGGATGGTATTCAGTATGTAAGTTCTGGATTAGACAAAGGTGTGCTGTTGAGTTTTCGTGGCACGACGGATGTGAGAAGCCACGTTTTTAAATTCAAGGGGCTGGCTGCGGAAAAGCGATACGAGCTTTCCTTTGAAGATGGAACCGGAAAGTCCGGCAAGCTTAGCGGGGAGCAACTGATGCGCGACGGCATCACCATCGCTCTAGCCGAACCGGAAAGCTCAGAATTGATTTTCTTTAAGCCAAACTGATCATTCCATTTGGAATCTCAATACGAGTTTCGTAGTTTCCAGACATCTCTTCTGAACGAATGCTATGAGAACCAAACCCTTCTTCATTTCGCGACGCCGGTTTTTGAAATTATCTTCGACCACGGCTGCGGCTACGGGCTTGCCGCTTTGGTTTATGGAGCGCGAGGCACAGGCTGCAACAGAGCCGAAGCGCCTTTCAGCGAACGATCGTCCGGGCATCGCCTTGGTTGGCTGCGGCGGTATGGGCAGGGGAGATGCAACCAATGCATCGCGTTTTGGGGATATTCTCGCCCTTTGCGATCTGGACCAAAACCATTTGGCTGAGGCCGCGAAACAATTTACCAGGGATGGCAAAACGCCGGCGCAGTTTAATGATTTTCGAAAACTGATTGAACGCGACGATGTCCACGTAATCATCACCGCCACGCCTGACCACTGGCATACGTTGGTGAATCTCGCGGCGGTTCAGGCCGGGAAGGATATCTATGGCGAGAAACCGCTAACGCTGACGATTGATGAAGGCAAGCGCCTGGTAAAAGCCGCGCGGAAGCACAAGACGATTTTCCAGACGGGAAGCCAGCAGCGGAGTGACGCGAAATTTCGGCTCGCGTGCGAATTGGTCCGCCATGGGCGGTTAGGCAAATTGAAAGAGGTGACGGTCTGGCTACCGGCGGGTTTGCGTGAAGGTCCGTTTAAAACTGCGCCTGTCCCGGCGAATCTCAATTGGGATTTTTGGCTCGGTCAAGCGCCCAAGGTCGATTACGTCCCACAACGATGTCACACCATGTTCCGCTATTGGTATGATTATTCAGGCGGCACAATGACGGACTGGGGCGCGCACCATAATGATATTGCGCTGTGGGCATTGGGAGTGCCCGCGCCGCACCTGGTCGAAGGCAAGGCGCTGGCGCAGCCGGTTCCCGGAGGTTACACCGCGATCAGTGAATACGATGTGCAATTTACATATCCGAACGGCGTGATTCATCGGGTAAAAAGCACTCGCGCGGATAATATATTTGGCGGAGTCGAAGAGCCGCAGGGACAACGCAATGGGGTGCGATTTGAAGGCAGTGACGGCTGGATTTGGGTGAATCGCGGCGATTTGCGAGCGAGTGACAAGGCGTTGCTCGACACACCTTTGCCGGAAAGCGCGGAGCGGTTATACAAAAGCGACGATCATATGGGAAATTTCTTCGAGTGCGTCCGTTCGCGGAAACTGCCGATTGCGGAGGTCGAAGTTGGGCATCGCTCCGCGACCGCGTGTCACCTTGGCGCGATTGCGCTTCGCACGGGCCTGAAGTTGGAATGGGATGGGCAGCGCGAGGAGTTTGTCGGCGAAAATGCGCGGGAAGGCAACCGCTACGTCGCGCGCGAGATGCGTAAATCGTACGATTATGATTTCATATAAGGCAACGGTTCGGGGAGGGTTACAAATCTGTAATAAAGGCCGCATTTTTCGAGAAATCGGACCTCCATTCCTGTTGCCACTGGCATATTCACTGCTATATTGAGCCGCGCCCCGTTTTGGGTTGCAAGTCACTTAAATTATGTCCGTTTTGAAGGCTATTTTAGTCGCGTTCGAAGTCCTCTTGTTGTTCAACCTGCTGATTTTTGTCCATGAACTGGGCCATTTCCTCGCGGCGCGCTGGCGGGGTCTGAAAGTGGACCGATTCGCCATCTGGTTTGGCAAGCCGTTGTGGAAGAAAAAAATCAATGGCGTCGAATATGTCCTCGGGACAATTCCCGCCGGCGGTTACGTTTCGCTGCCGCAGATGGCCACGATGGAAGCGATCGAGGGCAAAGGCGAAAGTTCCGGCCAGCCTTTACCGCCGATTTCTGCGCTGGACAAGATCATTGTCGCTTTTGCCGGGCCGCTGTTCAGTTTTCTTTTGGCGGTCGCGTTCGCTTTTGTCGTGATGATCGTTGGGCGGCCAGTCAGCGACACGGAGACAACCACGAAGATCGGTTACGTCGTTAAGGGCGGGCCCGCTGACGAAGCTGGACTCCGGCCTGGTGACATAATTTTGTCGGTTGATGGGAAACCCGTCAGTAAATTCGGCGGCATGGGAGACAGCGTTACGTGGCGAATTGTGCGCAGCGAAGGAGAGGTTGTGCCGGTCAAAGTCGCGCGGGTGGAAAATGGAGTAACCAATATACTGACGTTGAATCCGGCTCCAACGAAAGAACCCACCAAGATTTGGGAACGCAAGAGTCTGCGCAAGATTCAGATTGCGCCGTCGCACAAATTAATCATCGGCGACCTGGCCACGAACGGGCCTGCGATGAATGCCGGTCTCCAACCGGGCGACGTTATCAAGTCCGTAAATGCCAAAGAGTTTTATCATTTTGAGGGCCTCGAGGATTACGTTGACAGCCACACCAACGAAACTCTCGTCTTGAACTGCGAGCGTAAGGGACAGCCTTTGGAAGTTAAAGTGAAGCCCGAAATTCCGCTTAGTCCGGCTGATGCCAAAGCCAGCCTCGGAATTTTGAGCTGGGAAGACAAGTGGAGCCTCAGCCATCCGGGCGCCATTGAGCAGGTAACCGCCAGCGTCAACGCGATGCTGGACACGTTCGGCGCATTGTTCGCGCGGCATTCGGACATCAAGCCGCAACATCTCGGTGGCGCGGTGAAAATCATGGACGTTTATTATCGTCTCTTCAGTAGCGAGGAAGGCTGGCGGCTGGCGATTTGGTTCAGCGTGCTCATGAATGTGAACCTTGCGCTATTGAATATGCTCCCCATTCCTGTGCTGGACGGGGGCCATATCGTTCTCGCAATCATCGAGGGGATCCGCCGCAAACCAATTAGTTCTCGCGTGATCAGCGTGATTCAGACGGGCTGCGCCGCGGCACTCATCATCTTCATGGTTTACATTGCCTTTTACGACGTCCAGGATTTGCCGTGGAAGCGGGCTAAGGAAAACAAAGATAAACCTGCTGACGTCAGATTTGCTCCCAAGCCTGCGAAGACCTGACATGCGCTACTGCGAGTCTCCGTTTTTCTATCATCGCCGCAAGACCCGCGAGGTGGTTGTTGGCGAGCCGGCGCGCGGCGGAGTCGTCATGGGCGGTGATAATCCGGTCGTGATGCAGTCGATGCTGACATGCGACACGATGGATACGTCCGAGTCGGTCAAGCAGACGCTCGATCTGGTCGCGGTCGGATGCCAAATTGTCCGAATCACCGCGCCGACGGTCAAAGATGCCGCGAATCTTCAGAATATCGTGGCCGAGTTGCGCGCTCGCGGTTGCCACGTGCCGATTGTCGCGGACATTCATTTTAAGCCGGAAGCAGCGATGGAGGCCGCAAAATGGGTTGGGATGGTCCGCATCAACCCCGGCAACTACGCCGATTCGAAGAAGTTCGCGATCAAGGAATACACCGACGAACAATACGGCGCTGAACTCAAGCGCATCGAGGAGAAATTCACGCCGTTGGTGTTGCTCTGCAAACAGCTTGGCCGCGCGATGCGCATTGGCACGAATCACGGTTCGTTGAGCGACCGCATCATGAATCGTTTCGGCGACACGCCATTGGGGATGGTCGAGAGCGCGTTGGAATTTGCCCGCATCGCCCGCAGGAACGACTTCCACAATTTCAAGTTCTCGATGAAGTCGTCCAATCCGAAGGTCATGATTGAATGCTATCGGTTGCTGGTCGCGCGACTGGAGCAGGAAGGACCGGATTGGAATTATCCGATCCACCTTGGCGTCACCGAAGCCGGCGATGGAGAGGATGGCAGAATCAAGAGCGCCATCGGTATCGGCTCGCTGCTGTGCGATGGTTTGGGAGATACGATTCGCGTTTCGCTCACGGAAGATTCGCCGCGCGAGATTGAAGTTTGTCGCGATTTACTGGCGCAGATTCCGAAGCTGGCGAATTTGGAATCGGCGAGATTCGATATTCAACCTTCGTTCGATTCGTTCACCTTTGCCCGCCGGCAAACGCCGGAAATCGAGCTTGCAGAGGGCATCAGTTGCGGTGGTGAACAGACTGTGCGCGTCGTCGTGACGAAGGCTGCGTGGGACAAGGTGGCTCCGAAAATCAGCCCCAAGGCGGATGTTAAACCGGAGGCGATTTACGAAGATCTGAATGTGTTCGAAGTCGATCCGATGCGCGACTTCGAGATCAACTGCGATACGCAATTGATTACCGTGAAAGATAGCGTCACACTCCCGCCGATCACCGCGTTTCGATTGCTCGCCGCCAAATTGAAACGATTAGGCCGCAACAATCCAATTTTGTTGAAGGATTGTTTGAATTTTGAATCGACCCCACTCGAGCCCAGGATCGCGTTGCTCCGAGCGTCAGTGGTAATCGGTTCATTGCTGGCGGATGGGATTGGCGATGCGATTTTGATTCGAGGAGAGTCGGGAGCAGGACAATCGCTGCGGCTGGCCTTCAACATTTTGCAGGCCACCGGCTGCCGCTCGTTCAAGACCGATTTCGTCGCCTGCCCTTCGTGCGGGCGAACGTTATTCAATCTTCAAACGGTGACGGCACGAATCAAATTGCGGACCGAACATCTCAAAGGTGTGAAGATCGCGATCATGGGTTGCATCGTGAACGGCCCTGGCGAAATGGCGGATGCCAACTTTGGCTACGTGGGTGGCGCTCCGGGAAAGATCAATTTGTACGTCGGCAAAAAAGCAATTAAGTTCAATATCCCCGAAGCTGAAGCGGTGGATCGACTCGTGGACCTGATCAAAGAGCACGGCAAATGGGTCGAGCCTGAAGAAAAAGAATTGGTTGCTTCGGTTTAGGTCCGGACCTACGGCTCAACGTTTTCCGGAAACTCGCTGCAAAGCTCTGACTTCTGAAGCGGTCCCTTCTGGTTGAAAAAAGTCATTCCACCGTCCCGATCGCAATGCCAGAATTCGAGCGCACCTTTTTCGAAATAGAGCCGCTTCTTCATTCCAATTTCCTCCGGTGAATTCGATTGCGACCAAACTTCGACACAAATCTCTGGCGCGACTGAACAGCTAAATTCGTCTTCAATAATCTTGAAGCGCTCCTTTGTGGCCCAGGCAACATCTGCGACGTAAGTTCCCTCTGGCGTATCAATTGCGCACTCGACGAGCACATGTCCTTTCCGAAGCAGCGTGCGAAGCAAATGCGCGATTTCGGCTTGATAGAAACCATGCTTGTTTCGGGTCGGACGCATAATGATTTTGCCCTGCCGATTGAGTTCAATCTTATACGGCAGATTTTCGAGGCTCCTATCGTGACAGGCTTCAATCCACGTCATGGCGCAAACCTAGCCAGTGATACATCGCTTTGCAAGCCGGCTCAACCTTGGACTGCCGCCAAACGGCCAGCGGGAATTTTGCCGAGGTGGTAAATAAGAAATCCGTGCAGAAATTGGCTCAGTTCGACTGTTTGGGCAGAACTTGTTTTGAGGTTTGAAATCGCGCTCCAATCTTCCTCCTTCAGCATTTTCACGATTAGACGTGCTCCTGCCGTCAGATGGCCTTTGATCAGATCCGGATCGAGGCCGAGTTCGGCAAGCAATTTGAGTTCAAAAGCAAAAACCAGATGCGGCTGAGCCGACGTTTCGGTCAGCGCATGAAAAAACTTTTGCGCGAGCTCGAAAATTTCCGGCAGCGGTGTCTCTGACTCCGTCACCTGTTCGACCAGAGCGGCAGCATAGGATGCGTGTTGCACCCGCCCCAGTTCGCGACGAATCGCCGGATGCGTTTCGCGAATGCTGACCTCGCGCAAGTTATGAAGTTCAGAACGGCGGCTTCGAACGAAGCTGAAGTCGGCGAGGTAGAATAAGTCCACTTTGCCGCGAAAGGGCGATTTGGGGCGTAACGCGCCTTTCGCGACGGTCGCAAGCCGGCCCAGGTTCGGCGTCAGCCAATGAATGATGAGGCTGGTTTCGGTGAGGCGTCGCGTGCGCAAGACGAGGCCGGTGGCCGTTTCAATCATGGCCCGGCGACTGTTAGGCTCGGAGGGGCAGGCTTGAGTTCTCTGCGAGACGTCGGTGCAAACTCCGGCATGATCGCGCCGAGGCTGATGATGTACTTGATCCCATCGGCCACGGACATGTCCAGCTTGGTCACCTGGTCTTCGGGAACGAGAAGCAAAAAGCCGCCGGTCGGATTCGGCGTGGTCGGAACAAACACGCACACGACCTTTTCTTTTGTTTTAGACTGGATTTCTTCATTCGGTTCGCTCGTGATGAATCCGACGGAGTGGACACCTGCCCGCGGAAACTCGACGAGGACGACGGTTCGAAACGCGGTCTTGTTGCCGCTTGAAAAAGCGTCGTTCACTTGCTTCGTGGCTCCGTAAATTTTGTTGAGCAACGGGATGCGCAGGAGCGTCGAATCCGTCCATTCAATCACGCGCTTTCCGAAGTAATTGCGGGCCAGCAATCCAACGACGCCGATGAGAAACAGGGCCAGGACCAGAGCGACGGCACTCCAGTACAAATACATCGGTCCGTCGCCACCGTTGTGATGAGTCAACCGGCGCGGCAGAAAAATAAGCAGGGTGTCGGTGATGTTCGCAACCGTGCCGAACAACCAGATCAGCACTGCAATAGAAATGACCGCTGGAAGGATAATGGCGAGACCGGCCAGAAAATTGGCCTGCCATCGCGCCCAGAGACTTTTTTGCACGTTGCGAGTTTAGAGATGACGCGCAAAGTCCTCAAGATTCTTCGGCGAGCTTAAGAGCTGAAGTTGCCATCAACCAAAAATTTAATTAACTTTGCAGGGTTGCGTAGCGTCTGATCAAATGGGAATTAACGTGAAATCTGGCAGTATTGCTCTTCATTTTGGATGCAGCAGCCCAAAGCTCGTTGTGTTAAGCGCTCTGGTTTGCCTGTTCGCTGCGTTCGGAACCGCCGCCGAGGAGCAAAAGAAGCATCCGATTACTGAGATTAAGCTTCGCAAATTGGACGCGAACGAAGCTGCCAAAGTCAGTTATGCGCGGCAAATCAAGCCGATTCTCGCCGAGAACTGCGACGAATGCCATTCCGCCGACGAACATAAGGGCGGTTTTGAAATCACCAGCGTTGCGAAGCTGGTAAAAGGCGGCAAGAAAGCTTCGCCTGCAATCATTCCAGGCAAGCCGGATGAAAGCCCGCTGGTGCAGTACCTCCGTGGCCAGCGCGAACCGCAAATGCCCAAGGGCAACCCCGCTCTGTCCCAGGACGAATTGCATCTGGTGCGGCTATGGATATTGGCCGGCGCGAAGGACGACTCGGATACTGTCATCGCCGAGCAGAAAAATTCGGCGAAAGGGGTTGCGACGCCAATGACATTGCCCGCAGGCGCGCTGGGGAACGATCCGGCGCTGCAGAAGGCAATCAACCTGCTGATGTTCAGCGAGGACAATAATGAACGATTATTTGCGCAGCGGGCCATCCGGTTGGCGTCGCTGCCGAAGGTAGATGGCCCGCCGGAGGTAAAAGGATCGGTGGTCAATGCGATTGATAAATTCATTGTCGCGAAATGGCAGAAGGATGGATTGAAGGAGGCGGAACAGCCGCCGCCGGTTTGCAGTGACGCGGTTTTTTTGAGGCGCGTTTACCTCGACATTATCGGCGCGATTCCTACTGTCGAGGAGGCGCAGAAGTTTTTGGAAGATAAATCGGCGGATAAACGGACGAAGCTCGTCGATGAGTTGTTGGGGCGGAAGGAGGATTACGCAGCCCACTGGACGCCGTTTTGGGAAGAGGCAATTGGCAGCGCGAATGTGGATAAGGTCGGAGGCATCGCCAGCCGCGGCAACCATCGCGATTGGATTTACAAGAGCTTCGTTGATAACAAACCGTTTGATTTGATGGTGGCGGAGTTGATTGATCCAACTTTGCCCGGTTACCGCAAGCCGACCATTAGCGACGCGAACGGAAAGAGAGTAGTCGCGGCGTATATCCGGAACGAGACTCATCTGGACACGATTCAGAGCGCGGCTGCCGTCGGGCAGGTTTTTCTCGGCACCGGAATGAAGTGCGCGAGTTGCCATAGCCATTTCTTGAATAAGGAATGGCCGCAAGCCCGGTTTCTGGCGTTTGCGGGTATGTTCGCCACCAACGATCTGGAGTTGATCCGTTGCGAGAAACCCAGCGGGCAAATCATCCCGGCGAAGTTTCCGTTTGATTTGCCGGGTGTTCCCAACGACGCGCCGAAGGACATCGAACAACGTTTGCATCGGGTTGCCCAGTTGTTGATTGATCCGGCGAATCCGCGCTTCGCACAGACGATCGTCAATCGGCTTTGGCGACGATACCTGGGCCTGGGATTGTTCGAGCCACAAGACGATTTCCGCCTCGATCATGCTCCGAGCCATCCGGAATTGCTGGCGTGGTTGGCGGATGATTTCATGCGAAACGGATATGACCTGAAACACACCATCCGCCTGATTCTCACGAGCCGAACGTATCAATTGAAATACAACCCGGAATTGGAGGACCACTTCGACGTCAATAAAACCGAGCTGGCGCGATATTATCGCTCGCCATCGCTGCGGCGATTAACCGCGGAGCAATTGCTGGACAGCATCAGTGTGGCAATGGACCAGCGGCTCGACTCTCAAAGAAGGCTTTACCTGGATAAAGGCTCGACGGCACTGACGCGCTCGCTGGGACGTCCGGCAGCGCACAACGATATCAGCACGGCGCGACCCGATGATGTTGCCATCGTCCAGGCGCTGGAGTTGCTGAACGGTGAAGAGTTTTATGACCGGATTTACTCAAGCAGCATCGCCGATCAGTTGGCGAACCAAAAAGAGTTGGCGACTGCGATGGATCGCCTCTACTGGGTGGCGTTGAGCCGGCCGGCTTCGGCGGATGAACGAACATTGGGAGCGAATTTTTTGAAAACTTCGTTACCGAAACAACCGTTGCCACAAGAAAAGCCGGTCGAGGAAGTCTGGATTGATGATGACTTGCCTGCCGGCGCTAAAGCAAGCGGCACCGGCGACGCAGAAGCGTGGAAATGGATTTCAAAATCCGAAGGACCGGTTTTTAGTGGCGAACGCGCACATACTCAGGGCGGAATAGGCAAAGAGCGCGAACATGTCGCGAGCGGAGCGGAGAAACCGCTGCGCGTCGGGCCAGACGACATGCTTTTTGCTTACGTTTATCTCGATCCAAAGAACCCGCCACGCGAGATCATGATGCAATGGAACAACGGAAATTGGGAGCATCGGGCTTTCTGGGGTGACGATCTCATCCGGTTTGGAGAAGCCAATACGCCAAGTCGGCGGCGAATGGGACCGTTGCCCAAAGCGGGAGAGTGGGCGCGACTGGAGGTGCCAGCGCGACAATTGGGCATCACCTCGCCGGTAGATTTCGGTGGCTGGTCCTTTGACCAGGAAGGCGGAACAGTTTATTGGGATAAATCGGGAGTGGTGAAGATGCCGAAGAATCCGAATCGCGAGCCGGTGGGTGATGCGCTGTGGGCGCTGTTCGCCAGCCCTGAATTTCAGTATATCAGGTGAGTTATGAAATCGAGGATTACACGTCGTCAATTTATTCAAACAAGCGCGGTTGGTGCTGCAGCACTGGGTGTATCGCGCTTCGCGCTTGGGGAAGATTCGGCTAAGACTGTCGCCAAACTGGTGGCAAAAGCGGATGCCATGATTCACATCTGGCTGCCGGGTGGCGTCGCCCAGACTGATACATGGGACCCGAAGAAATACACCCCTTTCGAAAAGGGAATGAAAGGAAGCGAATTGCTGGGGACTTGCGAATCCATTCCAACTTCGGCCGATGGCATTTTCCTCGGCAAAGGTTTCGACAAGATCGCGAAAGTGATGAACAAGGGGATGATCCTGCGCAGCCTGACGAATGAAACGAAGTTCGGCGCAATTCATCTCAAGGCTCAGTATTACATGCAGACTGGTTATCTGTTCCCGACCGGGGTGAAGACACCCAGCATGGGCGCAGCGATTGCAAGAACGTTGGGCAGACGCAATCCGCAGGTGCCTGCTTATATCTATATTGGACGCGACATTGATACCAGCGACGATGAAAAGCTGTTTATCAGCGAATATATCGGGCCCGGCTTTTACGGAGTAAAATACGCGCCCTTCATGATTCCCGATCCTGCCAAAGGACTTTCCACTCTGAACGCGGTTGCCGGAATGAAAATTGATCGCTTGGATCGCCGCCAGGAATATCTCCGCGCCATCACCGGACTTACCGAGCCCGAATTGCAATCTGCCAACAAAGTTAAGGATTACATGAAGGTGATGGAAGACGCGCGCGCGATGATGGATTCGCCTGTAAAGAAAGCCTTTGACTATCTTAAGGAAGAAAAGCCGGAAGTCGTGAAGGCTTATGCATCAGAGGAAAATCCCAATGATCTCCTCGACAAAAGCTATTACTACGGCAACCGCTTTGGCCACGGATTGTTGTTGGCGCGGCGGCTTGTCGAAACGGGCGCGCGCTACATCCAGGTCGAATACCAATACGGACCGTTCAAGGGTTTTGACATGCACGAGAGCGGCCGCGCGCGCATGATCGAAATGAAGCGGCAGATCGACGGGCCGATTGCGCAACTGATTAAAGACCTCGACGAGCGCGGTTTGCTGGAACGCACGTTGGTTTTGATCACCACCGAATTTGGCCGCACGATTGCGTCCGCGCCCGCCGCCGGCCAGGAGCCGGATGGATTTGCCGAACGGCACACCGGCGAGAAACTCGTCATTGACAGCGAGAAGATGTACGGATTTCATGGGCACTTCAGCAGCGGTAACAGTCTGGTGTTCTTCGGTGGCGGGTTTAAGCAAGGCTCCGTTTACGGCAAAACAGGAGATCGTCATCCGATGTTGCCCATTGAAAAGCCGGTGCGGTTGGAAGATGTCCACGCGACGGTTTACAAGGCACTGGGTATTCCGGCTGATACCAGCTACGTAACTGAAGGGCGTCCGTTTTATGTGACGAAGGATGGCAAGGGTGTGCCGGTGGATGAGATGCTGGCGTAGACTCATATGAAAGGGACGACTCGTTCCAGAATCAGTCCTTCACTGCTCGCATAAGGACGAGCAGCAGTCGCGACTAAGGACGAAGATCTTGGAAGGAATAGAAACCTTTTGCATCGGGGATTATGACGAATGATTTACCGAATTCTTACAATTCTTTGACACATCTTTTCTTGGTCCATGGACAATAAGCGAGTGAATAAGCCACTCTCTATCTTCTTTGTGCTGATGGCTTTTTTCCTCTTCACCTTAAGTATCGCCACAGCTCATCCGGCCTCGGGCATCGTAGTAGATCCGGAAGGTCATGTTTTTTTTATTTACACCGGACACGGGGTCTGCAGGCTCGACACTCTCGGCAGGTTGAATTACGTCCATCGGTCGCGTGGCGGGCACTGGATGTGCCTGGATGCTGCGGGTGTTTTTTCCAGGTCCCAGCCCAAATACTTCGATCGGATCACGCCCGCAGGGACTACTCCGGCAATTCTATTTGCGGATGGCGGGGCGCCTCTGGTTGTAAACACGGATGGAAATCTCTATTACGGCTGTAATCCCGCCAACGATATGGAGATGCCGCCCGGAGGTCTGACCGTCAGCCAGATGTCAGTCGACGGCAGGCTAAGCGAGTTCGCTCCCAGTCTGAAGACCGCCCTTGGGAAAATCAATCAGGGTGTGACTGGGTTGGCCGCCGGACCCGGTGGAGTTATCTATGTCGCGAGCCCTTCCGCGATATACAAGGTGAAGACCAATGGTACGGTTTCGCTCTTCGTTAGCCCGGTTGTGGCCGAGGACTGTGATGCGGACCCTGCCGATCACAACCCATCCAACCCGCTGCCGTACTTGCGTGGCCTGGCCGTGAATTCCGAAGGGACGGTGTACGCGGCGGGCACCAGTTGTCATCGCGTCTTGAAGATCACCTCCGATGGGCATGTCGAAGGTGTCTTGAAGGCAGAACGGCCATGGTCACCAACCGGTGTCGCGTTGCTGGGAAATGATCTTTATGTCCTGGAATACACAGGCGCCAATGGGGGTTCCGATGAAGGATGGCTGCCGCGTGTGCGAAAACGTGCCCCTGACGGTAAAGTGACCACTCTGGTGACAATCACATCAGAAACGAACATTTCTACAGAAAGATAGGCTTCGCGCCTGGCATGCGCGAAATTGCGCCGTCAGCAAAGGATGAATCGGAGCCGACTTCAATCTCCTGGTAATCAGTTCGATAAACGAGCTCGGTAAAAGAGCTTCGAGGTCGTAGCCGCGGCATTGTTTGTGTAAATCCATCTCGTCGCGGTGAGAGTGTTCGTTGCGACGGATTGCCAGCTTGTCAGGTCAAAGCTGCTTTCGAGAACGATGGTTTCATTGGCCTGTCCGTTGACTCCGATGCGGAACTGCCCTGAGCTGATTTGAGCGATGTCGAGGACCAGTGGCTGGATCACCTGCACCATTTCAGGAGCGTAAAGATAGCGCGTCCGAGTTCCGTTATCGATGACTGCCAAAAGCGAATGCCAGCCCGGCGCGGCGTTAGTGGCGAACAGAGGCGCGGAAAAAGTTATGGCATTTACATTGGTGCTGCTACCGGGAACGTTCATTTGCAGCAGCAGCTTCTGGTTGCTGTTAAGCGCGTTAAGATCGTCGTCGAGGTAAATACTCACGGTCGCGTTGCTCGTGGCTGGGCGTGCCCATTGATAATAATACTTCAATGGAATGCTTTGGCCTTGCGCGACCTGGTTTGTCTCGAGTCGATTGAATTTTATGAGGCTGGCCCAGGTGCCGTTGTTCGTTCCCAGAGCCTTGCGATTGTTGAGAGTTCCCGCGCCGAAATCCCACATTTGATTGTAGCCATCTATAATGGCCGAATGACCTGTTCCCAAGGGTTGGTCGGTGCTAAGCCGATCCGCGCCACCGATGAGGCTGTATTCGAAGCCGGCGTTGGTTCCTTTCTGTTCATACGCGACCCACCAGGAATTCCGTTCGGAAGCTGTGATCGAGGCTCCCGTATCGTTCGCCGGCGTGGTCAAGACTACGGTGCCGTGATACCAAAGATGCACGTTGGAATGGTCGTTGTCGTAACCTCCCGAAAGAGACGTCAATTGGCGCACATAAGCGCCGTTCACACGTTCGCCGTCGGGGTCGCCGAATCCGTAGCCTGCGCCGAGGTCCTGCCAATAGTTATCCGCGAACAAAACGGTTTCATAAGTATTGACGGCTGGAGCGTCCGTGATCGTAGCGGGAAAATTACTATTACCGTCGTTGTTTACTGGATAGGGATCCAGTGTGGTCAAATGGTCAACCCAGACACCGTTAGTCCCAAGGTGGCGGCTGATTTCGGACACGAGGGAACCTCCACGACTATGGCCGATAAGATGGACAGGAAACTCCGTGAGGGCATGGCCATTCAGCTCGGAAATCAGATTCGTCTGAGCGAGCGCAAGGCTTGCGGCGAAACCTACACCAAAGGTGCTGGCGTAGTCGTCAAAGACATCGCCGGAAATTTGGCTCCAGTCCAGTTCGACAATGATTTCCCCTGAATCGGTGGCAGACGGAGGAGCGCCGTTCGTGCGAGTCGAAGAGATGATATAGGCGGTGCCATTGTAGGACATCGTGAGGCGATAGGTCGTGAAATTCGTGCCGGGAAATCCCGGGTATCTGGGAATCGCATCGGCCATGGCGGTAACCCAGGTTGGATAAGAACTGTCTGCTTCGAAGCCGTGGGTGATGATGGTAACACCTGCGTCGAGGCGACGACCTGTAAGGAGTAGAATGCACGCGAATAACAAAGCGCCTGCGTAGCGCGGGCGCGAAGAAAACGCGGATTGTTTCATTTGAGCGGGTAAATCTTTTGGGAGGATTTGTTAAAACTATTTCTTAAAGTAAAGCTCTTCCATATTCCATGTCACCCGATATGGGGTTAGTACCGTAGGGCGAAGATTCCCAAGGCTCGAGCGAATCGCTGAGTAAGTAAGAGGTGAAATTGTGTAAAGCATGGGAGCTTGCTCGGCGAGAATGACCTGAACTTCATCGAAAGCTTTCTTGCGTTGGGCAAAATCGAGCGTGCGCATTTGAGCGTCCATAAGAGCATCGATCCGGGCCTCCCAATCGGTTGAAGGCGTCCTTTGAAGAGGGAACCATTGGTGAAGATCTTCGCTCGATTTGAGCACATTCATTTGTGATACAGGATCAATGCCGCCTCCGCCAAGTCCCATGAGAGCGGCTTCGTAGTTGAAAGCGCTGTCAATCCTCTCTCGGAGCGCTTCAAATTCGAGCGGCTCGTAATTGACCTTGATGCCGATTTTTTTCAAGTCTTCCTGAATCATGCGCGCAGCCTTTTCGCGCGCCGGATTTCCGGTATTTGAAACGATTGTGAATTCAACCGCATTACCATCAGCGTCCTCGACGATTCCATCGTTATTCCGATCTTGAATTCCAATTTCCGCCAGCAAGGCGCGAGCCTTGGCGGGATCAAAGGCAAATCGCGGCACGTTCGGATTATTCCATTTCTGATTGTCAGTCGAAATAAAATCGTAAATGGCCTGGGCGCGACCCTGGTAAACATCGTGAGCCATCCGTTCGCGGTCAATCGAGCAGGAAACCGCTTGGCGAAATTTCTGGTTGCGAAACCATTTGAGCTTTGCCGGGTTGACAATCGGTTTTCCATCCGGCGTTGTGCCTGTGTTCTGGTTGAACCACAGGAATTCGCGCTCGCTGCCGATGCCAAGTTTGATAATGCGAAAATGCGCGTTTGTGGAAGCCTCCTGAAATGCTTCGAGCAGTTCCGGTCGAAGAATTTCATAGGCGTCACTCTTGCCGTTCACGAAAAGCATCGCATCAGTGCCCGGCCCGCCGCCGAAGGTAAACAATACTTCGTCGAAATACGGCAATCGCCGGCCTTGCTTGTCAGTTACCCAATATTCTGGATTGCGTTCCAGCAGGATCGAGGCGCCGCGCTCGATTTGTTTTACTCGAAACGGTCCGCAGCCAACAATTTTTTGCGGCGAACTCCTCAAATCGTATACCGAAAGAAAACGCCTTTCCCGCGTGGCATCCTGCAAAATATGCCGCGGCAAAATCCACACCGTCCCGAAGAACTCCAGAAACGGAGCGAAAACTTCGGGGGTAACGATTCGCACGGTGTAATCATCCACCTTGGTGACGACGAAATTCTTGCCATCGATCCGGAAAACATTGTAAGTCGCCTTATTTATTTCCGGGTTATACATGATGTCGTTCCAGGTGAAGATGACATCGTCGGCGTTGAAGGGTTTGCCATCACTCCAAAACACGCCGCTTCGCAATCTAAACGTCCACGTTTTTTGATCCGGCTCAACCGACCAGGATTCAGCCAGCCCCGGACCCGGCTCCTGATTCAGCCAATTCAAATTAACGAGAGAAGCGTGAAGCAGGCGAATGACATTGTCCGAAAAACCATCCCCTGCCAAAAGGGGGTTTAATGTTTTGGGACTGTACGGTAATGCGATTGTAAATCGGCCACCCGGTTGGCCTGGTTCAGCCTGGGAAACCAGAGGCGTGGCAGGCAGCGGATGAGCCGTCGTTGCAGACTTCGGCGCTGCGGATTCATTGCATCCGACGAGCAAACAAACCAGCGTCAGGATGCCGAAGCGAAAGAGACTCATCGTTGCGAATTGGATAACGAATGCTGCAGTGACGAGCAATGCAATAAGCTGCGGGGAAGAGCTCCAAACTCCAAACATCAAGTTCCAGCGAACATCTGTCCGCATTGCCGTTTTCCCACAAACTGATGTTTGGGATTTCTCTGGAGCCTCGGATTTGGTGCTTGGCCAATCAGCTTCCAAACAATCCAAACGCACGCTGAAGTCCTTGCCATCGGCTCGGCTCGGCGGGGTCGAAGATTTGTTCCTTGGCTTTGCCCAGGTCCAACTGCATCAATATGCCGACGCTATGCGCGCCTTCGCCACCTGAGCGAATAGCATCCACGCCATAGGCATAACCCAGCATTATCTTCCATGATGGAGTTTTGTAGAGAATGCCAGCGCCGACACCTGAGTGCCAGTGCCCGCGTTGCTCCAGGCCCTGCAAATAATCAACTGCTGCGGTTGCGCCCATCACGTTAATATTCCAGCGCTGCTTCTCGTCCAATGGCACGAGGTAATTGGCGCCGAAAAGCACGAATTGGCGCGCGCTGAGTTCCTGATAATAATAGCCTGGCAACGAAAGCGGGTACTCCGCTACGAGCGGCAACAACGCTCCGAGCCGATACGCGCTAAATCGATCCGCATCCACACTCGTCCCCGCAGTGAGGCTCAAGTAAAAGGTGTGTTTCAAAGTTGGTAACGTGTAGGCAAGCAACGCTGCCCCCCAAAACAGATGGGAGTGCGCTTCAACTTTTCTCGGACCATTGATCGGATCGTTTGCCGGACCATCGAGAAAACCATAGGGGCTGTCGTCGGTCCGGAATTGTCCCTCATACCAAACGGACAGCTCCATTGCCAGCGACGGAAAAAGCGTCGGCTCGCGTCCGCCGAACCGCAGGCCCGTCCGCACAATAAAGTTGCCGCGATCATCTGGCAGCGTAAAATCCTTCCTGGTGTCATCATTGCGCTCGAAGAACGAGTAATGGGCGATCCCGCGCACAATGCCGTTGAGCGGAATCATTTGCCCGGGATTGAACAGGTGATAAACGCTTAGCGAGAATTCACCACTGTGGCCTGTAAAAGATTCGTGCGGCTCGAATTTGCCGCGCCGGATTTCCTGGTAAGTATCGGCAAATCCGCCCCCGGCCAGGCCGATACCCAGGTCGGTGTTTTTGCCGAGCAAATGGCTGAAGCCCATCTCCGAATCGAGATAAGTCGGCGCAATGGCCAGCCGCAACGTAAGATTTGAATCGCTGAGAAAATTGGGCTGGTTACGGTAATAGTATGCGTAACCCGAAAGCGGCGGATGCCCTTGCATCGCCATGTTGTAGCCGACCTGCAGCAAATTACGCTGGACAGGATCGATTTGGCCATGGGCAGTCAACGGGCCCAGGCAGCCCAAAAAAAGCCAGAACCATCGCCGGGAATAGGTCACGCGGCACTTTCCTAACCGAAAGTCTCAATGCGAGCAAGTGGTATGATTACCCGTGTTGTTTCGAAGCGTCAGCCGTTTTCTCGCGATATGGCTCGGCCGGGTTTTGTAGCGATACACGTTTTATGCAAGTTTTTGGCGTTTAACATGAGACCAGGACCTCGCGCTTTGAAACGGCGGACATTCAAAAACATCCGTCCCCAGTCAGCGCAATCGACGACCGGCGACCATCACCACGTTTACGTGGTGCTCTTGGCTCCCGCAGCCGCCAGGATTCGAAAAGTTCGTTTGGCTAATCCCGAGCGCGTTTCAAAAAAACCGGTTGTGTATGTCGGGCTGACGGGGCTGACCCCTGAAGAACGTTTTGCGAATCATAAGCTGGGAATCAAAAGCTCGCCACTGGCCGGGCGCTATGGAATCCGGCTGTTGCCAGAACTCTACTCGCATTTGAACCCGATGCCTTACGAAGCTGCCGCGCAAATGGAGAGGGATCTAACCGAAGATTTGCGGCGAGCTGGTTATACCGTCGTCGGGGGGCATTGAACGGCCTGAGGAGGATTCGAGAAAAAATGAAAAGCTGTGTCCTGAATCGGCTGGTTCGTTCGTTGTATAGGTGCAGTTCGAAACAAATAACGTAAAAACAACCAAAAACGAAAGGAATACAATGAAAACAAGAATCACTACTGTTTGCGCGATGATATTGCTGGCGGGGGCTGTCGCTTTGAATGCGGCTGAGCCGGTCCAGGCCAGGAAAAGCTCGCCGGAATTCGAGCGGCTGAAATCGCTGGTCGGGGTATGGACGGGCAAAACCGACATGGGCCAGGGGCCGATTGATTTGACGGTACGATACAGGATGTTGGCAGGCGGCAGCGTCGTCGAAGAGCGCTGCTTCGAAGGCACGCCGAACGAAATGCTCACGATGTATTACGACCAGGGCGGCAAGCTGGCGATGACGCACTATTGCATGTTTGGGAATCGGCCGGCGATGACACTGGCGGGTTCGGACTCTAATTCGCTGAGATTCGATTTCGACGGGACTTGTGGGATTGATCCAGCCAAAGAATCTCACATGCACGCATTGACGATCAAGTTCGACGACGCGGACACGATTACAACCACTTGCAAAGCGATTATGGACGGCAAAGAGATCGAACCTCACTCGACGACGCTAAAGCGCGCGAAGTCTTCGTAATATCTGGCTTCACCGGTTCAGATTCAATCATTATCAGCACTCGCTCGTTTCATCGGAATGAGCGAGTGTTTTTTGTCGTTCTGAACTCAGGTCCAGTCAGCCAGAATCTTTTCGGCCTTCTTTACCTCTTCGTCGAGGCCAGTAAAACCAAATCTCAACTTGCCGGCTCGGCGGGTGACCTGGACTTTGATGGAGGGCAGGCCGCTCCGCTTCATGCGCAGATGGAGTTGTTTGTGAGCTTCTCTTATGCCGTGATGTTGAAGACTAGTCATGGTTCAGGATCAACCAGGGCATGACACAAAGCAACAGCGAAGTCGCAGAGCTTTCAACCGTCCTTAATCGGGCCGTTTGTCGCAAGAACGCCACCGAGTGCTAAACTGAAATGAAAAACGCTGCACCCTATCAGCCAATAGTTCATAGGGTCGAACCTTGCCCCTCGGAGACTGTACTGCCGGTCATTTGAGATGATCGAGACAAAACTGGCGTTGCGTTTCATTCAACGGCGTGGAGGCTAGCCGCTCACGGACCATTTGGCGGTCAGCAAGATTGTAACGGAATAGTGCGTGGACAAAATCGAGATCCCTTTCGCGCCCGGCGACAAGTTTTGATATGGCAAGATCGTGAACTTCAAGGCAACGACCGATGCCGCCGCCGGTGTTAGCATTGTGAACCGAGACCAGACGGTCTTCCCACCCAACCGGTAAAACGGCGGTTTCCAGTCCTACTCCGTGGGCGTAGTAACCAAAAGTTTGATGGAAGGGCGAACCTTCGCCGATGGAACCCTCTATCAAATCGGCATCAGTGGGATTGCGCAGAGTAAAAATGTCAGCCTCGATGGAGACAAGTAATTCGGAAGGTGCATCTGGGAACGCACCGAGAATCGCTTGACTGCCGACGACGATAAATTCTTGTGCGCCGGCGATAGCGCTGGCTGCGCGAATGATGTGCTCAAGCTGCGCTCTTTGCATGTCGTTGACGAATGGCGGCTTTGATGGACCAAATTTCGCGCGGCGGAAGTACGCCGGCAAACGGAGAATTCTGGCGCAGGCGCTGAAACTGCTCGCCATCAGTTTCGAGAACCCGGCAGATATCGTCCAGCGGACGGTGTAAAATGGCCTGCCATTCGTGGTAACAGCGTACGAGTGCAGGTGCATCGGCATTCTGCCGCAACCAGCGCGCGAGATTGTCGCGAGCGACTTGCAGAAGCTCAGGTTGTCCCCGCAGAGTTGCGGCAACCCGCCGCCCAATCTCGAGGCTCACTTCGTCGTGCAGTTCGTGCTGCATGGAAACAGGCTAGCACGTCACCTGGTTCGGTCAAAGCAGATAGAATAAACACCCCGGTCAAACGGAATTTCCGTTCGCAAACCGATTTTTGCGTGCTGCCACTTTGCAAGATTTCATTGTATCGCCGCGGAGCGCGAAAATGAATCTTTATCCAAAATACCTCGACTAAATCGGACGACTTGGCTTTGCTCCTCACATGAGACTGTCCCTGATTGCTGCACTACTTCTTCCCTCCGCATTTGGGCCCATTCACAACTTCGCCGCAGAGCCCGCCAAGGTTGTCGAACTTTGGAATGGCCCGGCTCCAGGTGACAAGGGCGACATCGGAGAGGAAGCCGACACAACCAAGCCAACTGATGGTTCAGTCGCGGGCAAAGCAGTCATTCGCCTCGGCCATGTTTCAAAGCCGAGTATTGCCATTTATCGCCCGCAAGCTGCCAAAGACACCGGCGCTGCCGTCGTGGTTTGTCCGGGCGGCGCGTATCAAATCCTGGCCATGGATCTCGAAGGTACTGAAGTCTGCGATTGGTTGAACTCGATCGGGGTGACCGGCGTTCTTCTAAAATATCGGGTGCCCAAACGCGCCGGCCTCGAAAAACACGCTGCCGCTCTGCAAGATGCCCAACGCGCGCTTGGCCTCGTGCGTTCCCGAGCCAAGGAATGGAATGTCGATCCGAGGCGCATCGGAGTTCTGGGCTTTTCTGCCGGTGGCCATCTCGCCGCCGCGCTCAGCAACAATTACCAAGAACGCACTTACCCCAAAGTGGACGATGCCGATGCGGTCAGTTGTCGACCGGATTTCACCATCCTGATTTATCCCGGTTATCTGACCGTGAAAGGGCAAAACGACAAGATCGCGCCTGAATTAATCATCACCTCGAACACGCCGCCGACATTCCTTGCGATGGCTGAGGACGACCCTGTTCGCGTCGAAAACGCTTTGTTTTATGCCGCGGCCTTGCACAAAGCAAAAGTTCCCGTTGAACTTCACATCTATCCAACCGGCGGCCACGGTTACGGCCTAAGGCCAACAAAAGATTTTGTCACCACCTGGCCGCAAAGAGCGTCAGAATGGTTGAGCGTTGTTTTGGCCAAATAAGACCAATCCACATGCATGTCATTACGGCACTTGTCTTGACATTGACCCAGACCCAGGTTGAGTGCATTTTCGAAGTTTGCATGAGTAGTTCCTTCATGGCAGTGATCCTCCGCGCGGCAGTAACGCTTTGCCTTCTTTTGGCAACCTCAAGCTTCGGTGCTGCGCCCGCGCTTATTCCATTGCCCCAAATCCTTGTCCAAACGAATGTTGGCTCTTTCGCTGTTTGCCCGCCGCAAGTCATCCCGGGCGCGCCCGCGCCGGCACCCACACCGATTCTCGTCGACGGGGCAGGGCGCGAAACCGCCGAATTTCTGGCGACGACACTGTTCAAATCGACCGGCTATCGTTTCCAGATTTCCACCAATTCAGGACTCGCCGCCGTTCCGCAAGCAATTCTGCTGACGACCAACAGCGCCTTAACCAATCTCGGCAGCGAAGGCTACGAATTGTCCATCGACACAAACTCCGTCGTCATTCGCGCTCCGACCGCTGCCGGTCTCTTTTATGGCGTGCAAACGCTGCTGCAATTGCTACCGCCAGAGATTTATTCGGCGCGCCCGGTAACCGCTGTTCCCTGGACTGCTCCCTGCATCTATGTCCAGGATTGGCCGCGATTTTCCTGGCGCGGATGGATGCTCGATAGTGTGCGCCATTTCTTCAACAAGGATGAAGTAAAGCAATTCCTCGACACGATGGCCATGCACAAGCTGAACATGTTCCATTGGCATCTCGATGACGATTCCGGCTGGCGCATCGAAATCAAGAGTTGGCCGTTGCTCACGCAGATAGGGGCTTGGCGAACCAACATTATGTTCGGCCTCAACCCGCGCGCCACCACGGCCTGGGATGACACCGGCACCAATTACGGCGGCTTTTATACCCAGTCAGATATTCGGGAAATCGTCGCCTACGCTGCGCAACGGCATATCACCATCGTTCCAGAGATCGAAATGCCCGGCCATTCGAGCGCGGCGCTCGCGGCGTACCCTCAATTTGCGTGCGGCTGCCCAACTTGTGCTAACGGCCCCTACAGCCTCAACGTCACCAGCTATGTCGGTGGCGTTTTCTGCCCGGCTCGGCCTGAAACGATTTCCTTCTTGCACGATGTTCTTACCGAAGTTATGGGGCTCTTTCCCGGTCCTTACATCCACATCGGCGGTGATGAAGTAAATTTTGGCAATTGGCGGAAGCATTCGCTCGACCAGGCCCTGACCAACACGCTGGGAATTAATAACATCACAAATTACCAAACCTATTTCGCGCAGCAGATTGCCAATTGGATCGACACTCAGGGCCGGACGATGATCGGTTGGAGCGAAATCATGAATGGCGGAACCGTCACCAACGCTGCATTGATGGATTGGGAGCCCAGCGGAACAGGCGCCCGAGGAATTCAGGCTGCGACGAACCGGGAAAACGTGGTCATGTGCCCGAGCGCCATTTGCTATATCAACAAGTTTGAGAATAATAGCGATATTTGGTCGAACGAGCCGCCCTGTCAGTTGGGAACTGTACCTTTATCGACTGTTTACAATTTCGAGCCGCTTCCGGTGGGCCTTAACCCGGCGTTCACCAATTATATCATTGACTCCGAGGGCAATTCGTGGACCGAGTTCATTCCGTCGGTCTTGAACATGGAATTCAAAATGTTCCCACGACTCAGCGCCCTCGCCGAAGTCACCTGGACGTCCGCCTCGCTAAAAAACTACACCGGCTTCACCAACCGCCTCGTCATTCATAATCAACGGCTTTCCAATGCCGGCGTGAATTTCAATCCGCTCGCCGTCCCAGCAACCATCGGCACCTGGGCTCCCGCTCAAACGCCAGCAACTTATTTCACCCTGACTTGGAATATCACCTGGAACGTGACCAAAGCCGGCGAAATTGATGTCAGTTTCTGTTGGAAATCCGGCGCTGACGGACTCGATATTGCCTGGGTCGCCCTGCTGGAAAACGGTGTTGAAATCGATCGTGATACACACGCTGGGTTCACGGGTTCGGGTCCCACCAAACCGGCTTATATCCTCCATCTGCCGGCTCTCAGGCCCGGCGCCACGTACACTCTTGCTGCGTCTGTCGAGGGCCGTGGCGGTACTGATTCCACCGGAATCATTTACCGCACCAACTGGAATTGAACATATGAAGCAATTCCTGAATCCTTGTAGCACTCCAGGTACGGGGGCTCTGCTTTCAGCATTCGAAGTTCGAAGTTCGATGTTCAGCGTTCGATGTTTTTTCCTTTTCATGTCGCTCGTTCTCACCACCTCGTTCGGTCATTCCCAGCCCGTCATTATTCGTACCTTCGCCGGCAGCACCGCGCCCGGTTCTACCAATGGCCCGGGTCCGACGGCTCGTTTTAATCATCCAGTCGGCCTGACAACAGATCTCGCCGGAAACATCTACATTGCCGACACCGAGAACAGCACCATTCGCAAAATTACGCCCG
>Ga0193709_1000093_pt1 | contig 39442 bp, 24 predicted proteins | sample H3c2metaG_FD_160571 | JGI IMG/M metagenome (GOLD analysis project Ga0193709, IMG submission 160571) | Soil microbial communities from a riparian zone of the East river system, Colorado, United States - H3c2 | ecosystem: Environmental > Terrestrial > Soil > Riparian zone | place: USA: East River...
CTGGGTGCGATGGCAATCTCCGTAACTACTGGAACCGGCGTTCTGCGGCCGACCGTGCGCCGACCAGCGAAGCACCACTAGCTGCTCCGGCTTGCGAACCGGCAGCGACTGCAGCACGACGGCGTTCAACAAGCTGAAGATCGCAGTGTTCGCGCCAATTCCCAGCGCTAGAGTCAAAATTGCTACCGCCGCAAACCCTGGATTTTTCCCCAACATCCGCAACCCGTACCGCACGTCCTGCCAGAGCGTTTGCATCAGCTCCTCCTACTCATACCGCAGAGCCACCAACGGATCGACCTTTGTCGCACGCCGCGCCGGGAAATAGCACGCGGCTAAAGAAACCAGAATCAGCAGTAGAGCAACACCAACAAAGGTCGGCGGATCGGTTGGGCTAACAGCAAACAGTTCTGACTGCATCCAGCGAGTCAGCGCGAATGCTCCGGCTATTCCTATAACAACGCCAACTGCGGCGGTCGCCGTCGCCTGTCCAAGTACCATCCGTAAAACTCCTCTAGAAGAGGCACCCAGAGCCATGCGTACTCCGATTTCGCGGGTGCGCTGTGCGACAGAATAGGCCATCACGCCAAACACCCCTGCCGTTGCGAGCAGTAGCGCGGTGATTGCGAAGAATCCGATGAGCATGACGTTGAATCTCCGCGAGCCGAGCGAGGCGGAATAGACCTGCGAAAACGTCCGGAACCTCGCGGGAATCTCCGGGTTGAGGTCCTGCAGAATTCCGCGCGCTGTGGATGTAACCAGGCTTGTGTCGGCGTCGCTCCGCATCGTTAATGAGATCGCGGGGCGCGGCCGCTGGAACAAATTGACGTAAACGGTGGGACGCGGTGGCCGATCGAGGCCATATTCGTGGATGTCGCCTGCGATCCCGACAATCGTCAGCAAACGCAAGTCGCCATCCATGTTTCCAAACTCAATCGTGTGACCGATCGGGTCCTGATTTGGCCACCGCTCGCGCGCCAGCGATTCGCTGATTACGGCGACGTGCGGAGAATCCGGGCCGTCGCGTTCGTCAAAGATTCGACCTCGAATCAGCGGAATCCCCAGAGCCTGAAAATATCCGTCCGTGGCGGCACAGAAATCCGCAATGCCTATGCGTTCTTTTTGCTGGAACAACGAAGCAAAAGCGTCCGTGGTTTTGGGCACCTCACTTTGCGTCATCAGCAAAAACATTCCATCGGGCAGGCCGCCATCCACCAGTGGCAGGCCGCTGGTTGCGCCAACCTGGCGCACGCCCGGGATTTGTTTGAGGCGGTCGATCAGGTTGGCAAAAAAGCTCGCCTGGCTCGCCTTGGCTTTGGCATCTTCCACCCAGGGCAGCGAGACATCCATGGTGACAATTTTATCCACGCGGAAACCGGGATTCACTTGCAGCACTTTCATCAGGCTGCGCCCGAGCAATCCCGCTCCGACCACCAGAACCAATGTGATCGCGATCTGCGCCGCCACAATTGCCCGGCCAACGCGCTGGCCCTGTCGCGAACTGGCTGCTCCACGGCCACCTTCGGCAAAGCCCCTGCAAGGATCGAGGGAAGTCGCGCGTATGGCGGTGAACGCTCCGAGGCCGACGGCAACCGCCGAGGAAAGGAGGAACGCGAACAGAAGTACTGGAATACTGATCGAGACACTCTCCAGCCGGGGCAGATTTTCCGGAGCCAGCGCCACTAAGCCTGACACGCCCCAGCGCGCTGAGAGGACGCCAAGGCCTCCGCCAGCCAGCGAAAGCAGGAACGATTCGGTAAGGAATTGACGGACCAGCCTTCCGCGCGCCGCACCGAGCGCGCAGCGAATGGCAAGCTCGCGCTGCCTGACCGACGCTTGTGCCAGCAGCAAATTCGCTACGTTGGCGCACGCTACCAGCAGCAGAAATCCGACGGCGCCGATTAGCAGGAGCAGGCGCGAGCGCGCTTCGCCCGTGATCGAGTCTTGGAGTGGGATGACCATTCCGTCTTTGAGGAGATACTCTCCTGGTTCGCTCGAAGCATCATGAATGTGCCGGGCTATTGCGGCGATCTCTAGATTCGCTTGCTCGACCGTCACACCGTCACGGAGCCGCCCAACCGCATTGTAGTTGTGCGACGTCCTGCTCGGGTTTTCGCCGTCTAAATCGGCTGGCAACCACAGATCCACTTGCGGTGGGAACCGAAATCCTTCCGGCAGCACGCCGATCACGGAGTAGACCCCGGCATCGATCTTCAGGTGCGCTTGCGAGAGATCCCGCGGTCGGCCGAGATGCTGCCTCCAATATCCATAGCTGACCAGAACGGTACGGCCAGCTCCCTTTTTTGCATCGTTAGCGCTGAAATCCCTTCCCAAGATCGGCGGCATCCTGAAAACCTTGAGAAAATCGGGCGAGACGCCTGCAACCTTCGTGCGCGTCGGCTGCGAACCTCCCGAAACCGACGCAATGCCCTCATTGTATTTCGCAATCGCTTGGAAGCTGCGACTTTGATCGCGAAAGTCATCGAAGTTCGGATCCGCAATTCGCGACGGCCTGCCCTTCGAAGTGATCTCAAAGACGGCCATGATCCGCTTCGAATCGGGATACGGCAGTGGACGCAACAGCACGCCGTAAACCACACTGAAAATCGCCGTCGTCGCGCCAACACCCAGTGCCAGTGTCAGGACTGCGACAGCAGTCAAGCCGGGATTCTTGCCCAACATTCTCAGCCCGTATCGCAGGTCCTGCCAGAGTGTTGGCATCAGCTGCTCCTACTCATAGCGCAGCGCCACTAGCGGATCGACTCGCGTGGCCCTCCGCGCCGGAATCCAACACGCCAGCAAGGCCACGACAACTAACAACGTCGCCACTCCAAGAAACGTTAGGGGATCGGTTGCACTTACGCCGAAAAGGATGTTGACCATCAAGTGCGTGAGTGCAAGCGCGACTGCGATGCCGATGGAGACGCCCAGGAGCGCCATCTTCATCCCCTCGCCAAGCATAAGACGCAAAACATCACGCTGCTGCGCGCCGAGAGCTATGCGAATGCCGATCTCATTGGTGCGCTGACCGACCACGTAAGAAATCACGCCGTATATGCCGATGCTTGAAAGGAGAAGGGCCAGTCCGGCGAAAACGCCGAGCAAAACCATGGTAAAACGGCGCGCGGCCATCGAATCCCCTACGACTTCTTCGAGCGACTTGGCGTCGTAGAGCACGTTCTCACGGCTCATTCCCTCAATGGTCTCGCGAATGGCCGGGAACATTCCCGCCGCCGGTCCTTTGATTCGAGCAACTACCTGCGAAGAAGGTGGTCCGGGTCCGCTCCCGACCTGATCCGGGATTTGCATCAGGGGCATATACGCTTGCGCCACGATTGAGTGCTTGGCGTCGCCATCCGTGTCCAGGCCCCAGTGCTTTACGTGTCCGACGATGCCGATAATCTCGGGTTCCGTGTTGATGATGCTCACATGGATTCGTTTGCCGATTGGATCTTCGTTGGGGAAATATTCGCGCGCGAAATCTTCGTCGATGACCATCACCGGCGGCGCCTGCTGGTCGTCCTGTTTGGCGAGAAATCGGCCACGACGCAGGGGAATTTGCATGGCGCTCAGGTATCCGGGCTGCACCACATAGAAAAGAGACTGTTTCATTTCGCTTTCACTGGCGGGTTTGGGCTCACCTTCGAGCCAAAAATGGTATTCACTGTCACCGCTCATCGGCAACGACCCGGAGGTGGAAGCGACGGCTTCCACGCCAGGGATGTTCTCGAGTGTTTCGTCCAACTGGCGGAGTGCGGACCGCGTTGTGGCCGGATTGACGCCGAGAGACGGTGACAGCGAGACCGAGAAGGTCAGGACGCCGCGAGGATTGAACCCCGGATTCACGCTCCAGAGGTCAACCAGGCTGCGGATCATCAGTCCTGCGCCAATGAGAAGGACCAGCGCCATAGCCATCTCGATGACCACGAAGACGCCCTGGGCGCGGTGATGCGTGCCGCTTCCTCCCCGGCCGCCTTCTTTCAAACTTTGCTGGAGATCTGGGCGCGACGTTTTCAACGCTGGCGCCAGGCCAAAGACTGCTCCGGCTAGAATGGAAACAGCGAGTGTAAAGAGCAGAACCCGCGCATCGAGAGCGACATCTTGAGCTCGCGGCAGAGTTTCCGGAAGAGCACGCAGCGCCGCCTGGGTTCCCCAACCTGCCAATAATAAGCCGAGAGCGCCTCCAGCCAAGCCGATCAGGATACTCTCCGTAAGCAACTGCCGAATGACGCGAGACCGGCCCGCTCCGAGAGCGGATCGAACGGCAAATTCATGGCTGCGGCTGGTCGAGCGGGCTAATTGAAGGTTTGCGACGTTTACACACGCGATGAGCAACACAAATCCAACCGCTGCGAGCAGCACCCACAGAAATGGTTCGACATCGCCGACAATGTCTTTCTTGAGCGGCAGCAGGCTTATGCCCGCGCCTTTATCCGCGTTCGGGTAGGTAACGGCAAGATTGGTCGCAATTTGATCCATGTCGGCGTGGGCAGCGGTGAGCGTCACGCCGGGTCTTAGACGGCCAATCGCGCGTGTCCCTTCGTGCACGTCGCGATCCTGAAAGAATGGATCCGTGAATTGCCCGACGGGGATAAAGACATCCTTGGCTCGATCATAATTCGCGCCTTGAAAATAAAAATTCGCAGGCAGGACGCCAACCACCGTGTAGGCTACGCCATTCATGGTGATTCTCTTTCCCACGATGTCGGGCGCTGAGCCAAACTTGCGCTGCCACAGGCCCGCACTGAGGATTGCGACCGGCGTAGTGCCCAGTCGGTCTTCTTCCGGTGTGAACAGGCGTCCACGGGTTGCAGTTACCCCGAGAATCTCGAAGAAACCGGCGGAAACCATGCCGATGCGCACGCGCTCTGCCTCTCCCCTTCCCGTGAAACTGAAATCGTCGCTGCGATAAGCTGCGATGGATGAAAATGTGGAATTGGCGCGCTGCCAATCGAGGAAATTCGGATAAGAAATCGAGGATCTCTCGAAATTCGCTGTTTTCTCGGAGATAGCGACGATCCGGTCTGGCTGCGGATAGGGTAATGGCCGGAGAAGAACAGCGTTGACCACGGAAAACAGGGCGGTGTTCGCGCCAATACCAAGCGCTAAGGTCAGAATCGCGATCGCCGCGAAGCCGGGATTTTTGCCCAACACTCGCAAGCTGTAGCGCAGGTCCTGCCAAAGTGTTTCCATCAAGCTCCCCCACTCATAGCGCCCCTACTCATAACGCAAAGCCACCAGCGGATCGACCTTGGTCGCCCGCCGCGCCGGAATCCAGCATGCCGCAAGCGCCACCGCCGCGATCAGTCCAAGTCCTAGCACATAGGCCGAAGGATTCCCGGCCTGCACACCAAACAGCAATGATTCACTAAGGCGAGCCAGGGCATAGGCCAGCGGCACTCCGACGGTGACTCCAGCAATCACCATGGCGCCAACTTCTTTGCCAATCAGCCACCGCACATCTCCGGCTTTCGCGCCCAGAGCCATGCGAATCCCAATCTCTTTCGTGCGCTGTACCACCAGATAGGCCAAAACGCCGTAGATGCCCAGAGCCGACAACAGCGCTGCCAAGGCGGCGAAGGTCGCCGAGAGAACCGCCACCATCCTTGCCGGAAACAAATCTTCTTCCACCACGCGTTCCATGGTTTTGACGTTGTCGACGGGCAGGGTGGCATCGAGCTCGCGGACTTGACTCTGCAATTCAGGGCCAAGCAGCAGAGGATCCCGGACGGAACTCACATAAAAGGTCATGCCCGACAGCTTGGGTCGCTGCGAATAGGGAAGATAGACGTAGGGATTCGGTGTCACGCTTCGCACGTGGTCCTGCTTTACATCTTTGACCACGCCAACGATTTCAATGTCCGGCTTGACCTTGCTGCCGCCTCCAAAGGCGAAATGCATGCCGAGCGGATTTCGTCCGGGGAAAAAGCGCTTGACCATGGCGTCGCTTGCCACTGCGATTTTAGGGCTCGTCGCGCCGTCGGCGTCGGTAAATTCACGACCGGACAATAGGGGTATTCCCAGCGTCGAAAAGTAGTCTGCGCTTACCGGGACAAGGTTAACGTGCTGCAGATCCTCGGAAAGCTGGATACCTCCCTCGGCGGTGATGTTGGCGCCTTCATCGTCGCCGGTGAGCGCGGCAATTTCGGCGGTGCCGACGGAACGGACACCAGGCGCAGCAGCAATGCGGCCGCGCAACTGATCGACTAACGCGATGCTGCGTTGCGTGCCGTATCCATTGAGAGCGGGCGCGATCGAAAAGGAGATCACATTTTCAGTTCTGAGCCCGAGATCGAGGTTACGCAAATTCCACAGAGTGTGAACAAACAGCGCTGCTCCTGCGAGAAGTAACATCGTGAACGCGACTTGCCCAGCAACCAGTACCTTACGAAAACGAACGTGGGAAACGCTGGCCGAGGATGTCGATCCCTGATCTTTGATCGTCTCCGAGACGGAAGACCGCGTGACCCTAAACGCGGGGACGATTGCAAAGAAAACTCCTGAGAGCAAACTGGTCCCCACGGCGAAGACCAGAACCGTGGAATCCAGATGCGAGGTAAGTCCTTGAATCCCCTGGTTCGCAACAACAATCGGCGTCAGTACGGCAATCAGCCACGAGCCGAGAACCACGCCCAGTGACCCGCCGACGAACGCGCATAACAGGCTCTCCACGAGGAGTTGTCGAATGATTCTTCCGCGGCTGGCTCCGAGCGCTTCCCGAATTGCAAATTCGCGCTGTCGCGCGGCGCCTCTGGCCAACAGCAGGTTCGCCACGTTGGTGCAAGCGATGAGCAGCACCAGCGCCACCATCGCGAAAAGCGTGACTAACTGGCCGCCCGTGTCGCGCTGCACCACCATGCGGCCGCGCGACCCGGAAGACAGGATGATCTTCTTGTTCAAGAAAGCCTGCCGCTTCAGATCGTTCCAGCCGTTGATTTTTGGTAGTTGTTCCTCGAGCAGCGGGTGATATGCAGCATTCAAAGCGGCGACAAGTTGCGGCTCAGAAACGCCCGCCCTGCGCCGCGCCAGCACCTTTAGCCAGTAGTCGTTCCATCCATCGAGCGTGTCCTGGCCCAGCGTCATTTGTGGAGTCATCATCAGTGGCACGAAAACATCGGGGGATTTTCCGACTTGCGCGCCGGAGAACCCCGCTCGTGCCACCCCCACTACCGTCATTTCAACGTTGTTGATCAGCAGACTCTTGTTAAGGATGCCGCGATCGCCAGCAAAGTGCCGTGTCCAGTACGCGTGGCTCAGCACCACCACCGGATGCCCGCCGGGCACGCGGTCGTCGTCGAGGCTGAATACACGGCCGATCGCAGGCGGAACGCCGAGCGCTGCAAAATAATTCCCGGAGACGAGCTGGCCCGACCCATGCTCGGTTTGCCCGTGGCTGGAAATGCTCGCCGAAAAGGCGTATTGGCCCAGCATGTTGCAAACGGTGGCGCTGTTTTCTCTCAATGCCTTGTACATGGGATAAGAGAAGGACTCTGTCTCGTCACCATCGTCCGATACATGCCCAGTAACCGGCCCTGGAGCGTGAAGCACCACCAATTCATTCGGATTTTGCACCGGGAGCTGCCGCAACAGAATCTGGTTCATCAAGGAAAAAATTGCCGTGTTCGCGCCGATGCCGAGAGCCAGGGTCAACACCACGATCGCCGTGAATCCCGGGTTCTTCGCCAGCATGCGAAGTCCATAGCGAAGATCCTGCATGAGTGTTTGCATCAGCTTCTCCTACTCATAGCGCAGTGCCACTAAAGGGTCGACGCGAGTGGCGCGCCGGGCGGGGATGTAGCAAGCCAGGATAGCGGCGGCCGCCAAAATTACCGAGACTCCAACGAAGATGAGCGGATCGTGAGCGCTGACTCCGAAGAGCAGGCTGGAAAGGACCCGCGTAGCTGCGAGAGCGATCAAGATACCCAGCGTTAAGCCAGCGATTGCCAGCCGCATTCCTTGCTGCACTACGAGGCTCAGAATGCGACCGCTCTGCGCACCCATGGCCATACGAACGCCGATTTCGCGCGTTTGCTGGTTCACGGAATAAGAGAGCACGCCGTAGACACCCACGACCGCGAGGAATAGCGCGAGTCCACCGAACACGGTCAGCAGAGCAGCACCCATTCGCGGCGCCCATAGCGCCTGATCGATCAATTCTCCGATGGTGTTGATGTTGGTTAGCGCGAGGTTGGTGTCGAGCGACTGAACCTGGCTGCGAACTGTGGCGATAACCGCTTCGGGCCGGCCGTTAGTGCGCACCTGCATGGTGACCGCAGGGGCATAGTCTTGGGTGAGTGGAAGGTAAGCCAACGGCTGAGGCTCTTCTGCAATGGCGTTCACCACGGTATTGCGTGCGATACCAACGACCTCGCGCAGGGCGGTCTCTCCGAAGAAATGGAAGCGCTTGCCAACCGCGTTCTCATTTGGCCAGAATTGTTTGGCCATTGCTTCGCTAATGATGGCGACTTGCTTGGTGCCTTGGCGATCTGCGTCGGAGAATTCGCGGCCCGATAGCAAGGGAATGCGCAGAGTCGCAAAAAAATTCGGCGCGATGTCGTTGAGCAGGGTCAAGGTCCCACGATAGCCGGAAGCTTCATCTTGCCCCTCGGGGAACACGGTCCGCGAGAGCCCTCCGCCGAGCGGAAAATTGGAGGCGATGGTGGCCGACCGGACGCCGGGAGACGTCTTGGCGCGATCGATGGCTGCGCGAAAATACTGCTGCGCACGGCCCTCCTCGTAATGCAAGGCTCCTAGGTCGAAAGCGAACACGAAGAGATTTTTCGACTCAAACCCTGGATCGACGCGTTGCGCGTTCTGCATGCTGCGAATAAATAAACCCGCTCCGACCAGCGCGACCAGCGCCAGCGCAATTTCCGTTATGACCAGAAGGCTGCGGAACGGGTTTCTCGTCCAGCCCACAGTGCCACCTCGTCCGCCAACTTTCAGCGCCTCGATCAGGTCTGGTTTCGCGGCCTTGATCGCGGGAGCCACCCCAATCAACACAGCGGTAAGAAGCGCCATTCCCAGCGTGAAGAAAAGCACCCGCGAATCAAATCCCAAGTCGATGTCTCCATCCAGGATGAAGGGCGGCCGAAAAGACCACAGCACTGCACGGCCCCAGTAGGCGATCACTAAACCGACAGCACCCGAGAGAATCGCGAGCACCAGGCTTTCTGTGAGCAATTGCCGCATCACCCTGCCCTGGCTGGCTCCGAGCGCCGCTCGCAAGCCAATCTCTTTTTCCCGGCGAGCAGCTTGAGCCAACAGTAAATTTGCCAGATTCACACATGCGATCAGAAGGACCAAACCCACGATTCCCATCATCAAACCACCGGCGAGCACGAACTGACTGCGATTGTTCACTCCGACCGCGGCCTCGGCGAGAGCTGTCAGCGCCACACTCCGGTTGGCGTTGTCTTTCGGAAATGCGCTCTCAAGATGCGACGCCAGCGTCTTCAGCGAAGCTTCGGCTGCGCTCAGACTAACGCCATCTCGTAGTCGGCCGATCATGGCAGTAGTCAGGAACCTGCGGTCGTTAAAATTGTCTTTGAAGAAGCCCGCCAGCAGTCGGGGATACATACTGACGGGAATCCAGACCTGTTCGGCGTTGCCGAAGGTAAAGGTACCTTTGAAGCCGTGGGGCGCCACACCTATCACCGTGTAAGGGGTTGCGTTCAGGGTGAGAATTCTGCCGACCACATTAGGATCAGATCCGAATTTATTGGTCCACAGACTGTAACTTACTACCGCGACATTGTTGCCGCCCGGCTTGGCGTCCTCGCCGGGCAGGAAGAAGCGTCCTGAAGCAGGACGCAGTCCGAGGATTTCAAAATAGTTTGCGCTGACCATTTGTCCGAAAATTTGCTTGGGTTCCGCTCCACCACTCCACGTCAACGGCAGGGGACCAACAAAGCATCCAACGCTGGCGAAAACCTGGTTTTCTCTGGCGTAATCCTGGAAATTCGGATACGACATGCCGAGCTTGGTGACATTTGCCGCGGTCACCAGGGTCTTGCTGTCAATCGTATCCACTTCGACCAGCCGGGTAATATTCTTGACCGGCAAGGGATTGAGGAGAATGGCGTTCACAACGGTGAAGATCGTAGTATTGGCGCCGATTCCCAGGGCCAGGGATAGCACAGCGACCGCTGCGAAGCCGGGATTTTTCCGCAACATTCGCAAGCTGTAACGCACGTCCTGCCAGAATGTGTGCATTAGCCCCTCCTATTCATAGCGCAGTGCCACTAACGGATCGATGCGCATCGCGCGGCGTGCGGGGATATAGCATGCCAACAGCGTTACCAGCGTCATGGCGATGGCTACCGTGGCATAAGTGATTGGATCCGTCGCACTGACGCCGTAGAGCTGGCTCGCCAGCAGGCGACTTACCCCGAATGCGCCTGCCACTCCCAGCAGCACGCCCACCAAGGAGAACTTTGCGCCCTCCTTTATGATCAGCAACAACACATCGCGACGTTGTGCGCCCAATGCCATGCGGATACCAATCTCGCGCGTACGCTTGGACACCAGAAATGACAGCACGCCATAGATTCCAATCATCCCCAGCAGAAGCGCCAGGCCTGCGAACGTAACAAAAAGAGAAGTGGTCGACGCTGGTGTGGCCACCGCCTCCGAGACTACGGCACGCATCGTTTTCACTTCGCTGACAGGAACCTGCGGGTTTAGATCCGTGACCACACGCCGAAACATTGCTCCGGCTTGTGCCGTATCCGACGCCATGCGAATCGCGACGGTCATATCGGCCGGTATTCGTCGTGTCTCGAGCGTGGCGGTCCGATTGTAGGGAACATAGGCAGTCCCGCGAATCCAATTGGGGACATTCTGTTGCAGGTCATAAGCGCGCACGTCCTCGGTCACGCCCACGATGGTGCGCCATTCCTTCTCATCCAGGAGCCGAACGTGTTTTCCGATAGCACTCTTGTTCGGCCAGAAGCGTCGCGCAGTCTCGGCGCTTACGATCGCAACCGGAGCGCCTGTGGTGTCGGAGTCGGCGAACGGCCTGCCCGCCAGCAGAGAAATGCCCATGGTCCGGAAATAGTCGGGAGTAATTATGTCCAGCCAAAATAGCGGCGAGATCTCACCGGAATTCAGGTCCTCGACCTGCAGAGATCGTTTGCTCACTCTGCCGCCTAGTGGAAGTGTGTTCACCAGGGCTGCGGAGGTCACGCCCGGGGAGTTTCGCAATTGCTCCAGAACGTCGCGGTAGAAATCCAGACAACGGGCCGCGTGGTTGCAAAGCGATTCATTGGGAGTGATTCGCGCCGTCACCACCTGCTGTGCCCGGAAGCCCGGATTAACATGCGAAAGCGCCCAGAAGCTGCGGAGCAAAAGTCCCGCGGCAATCACCAGCAGCACCGCGAACGCAACTTCGCCGGCCACTAGCGAGCTACGCAGACGCTGCGAGACGAAAACCACCGAGCCGCGCCCGCCGGACTTAAGAGCATCGCTGAGGACTTGGCCCTGGTGCGACGACGACTGCAGGGCCGGCGCGAGTCCGAAGATAAGACCGGTGATCATTGCCAGCCCACCCGTAAAAGCAAGCACTTGCCAGTTTATGTGCACATCCGCGAGACGCGGCGTACCCGCAGGAAGCGCCGCTCGAAGCAAGGAAAGACCTGCGCTGGCGAAAAATAATCCGAGTAACCCACCCATAGAAGCCAGCAACACGCTTTCCGTCAGCAGCTGCCTGGCAATTCGTTGTCTTCCAGCACCTAGCGCGAAGCGGATATTAATTTCCTTCTCACGAGTTGCCGATCGAGAGAGCGTGAGGTTGGCTACGTTGGCGCAGGCGATCAAGAGCACCAGCGCTACAGCCGCAAGCAAGAGCACCAGCCGCACGCGCACGTCCGCAACCATACCGTTTTGCAGTGGAACGACACTGACGTCCGCGTTCCAGCTCGCCGGCATCGCCCAGGGAAACAGGCCGAATACGCGGGATTGAAATGTGCGAATTTCTGCGCGCGCTTCAGCGATCCCGACAGCGCGACGGAGCCTCGCGACCACAGGCATGAAATCGCCCGCCCAATATTCGAAAACAGCCCGCGGATCGTTATGCAGCGGAATCCATAGTTCCGTTTTTGCGGACGGAAACCGAAAACTCTCCGGCATCACGCCGACGACCTGCCGGTTTACCCCTTCAAGCTCAATCGACCGGCCCATGATTGCGGGATCTCCCGCAAATCGCTGCTGCCACAAAGCGTGGCTCAGGATTACATAGTTGTCCTGCCCGGCCACGTCCTCGCCTGGATAAAATGTTCGCCCTTGTTCCGGGAGCGCGTTAAGCACCGAAAAAAGTTCGGCGGACACCAATGTGCCCGCAAGCCGGACAGGCTCTCCCCGGCCAGTGAGGTTGAACTCATGGCCCTCGGCGTAAGTGGCCACCTCGAGCGTACGCACCTGCTCGCGCATCGCGACAAACGCGCCCCTCGGGTAAGACCCAGTCACGCTAACCAGCTGTTCGGGGCTGGCGTACGGAAGCGGTTGCAGAAGAATGCCATCCACAAGACTGAAGATTGCGGTGTTTGCACCGATGCCCAGCGCAAGGGTCAGCACGGCGATCGCCGTAAATCCCGGATTCTTCGCCAGCATCCGGAGTCCGTAACAGAGGTCCTGCCACACAGCTCGCATCAGCTTCCCCTACTCATAGCGCAGCGCCACCAACGGATCGACTTTTGTCGCCCTTCGCGCCGGAATCCAGCACGCCAGGAACGAAACAGCCGCCAGCAATACCACTACTCCCGCCAGCGTCAACGGATCCGTGGTGCTCACACCGAACAGCAGCGACTGCATGGTTCGAGTCAACGCGAATGATCCGCCGATTCCGATCGCCATGCCGACGACGGTGGTCCACATTCCCTGCCCGATCACCAGCCGGAGCACATCGCCGGCGAGGGCTCCTAACGCCATGCGGACGCCGATTTCCCGCGTTCGGCGCGTAACCAAGTAGGCCATCACACCATAAATACCCGCCGCCGCGAGGAGCAGCGCCGTTAGGGCGAAGGCGGCCAGAAGCAGCATCGTGAACCGTTGCGGCGACAGCGACGCCGACAGCGATTCGTCCATCGTTCGGATGCTCAACAAAGGTACTTCTGCATCCACGTCGCGGATCGAATCTGTAACCATTGCGACGACGTTCAGTGGATTACCATCCGTCCGCACGGCTAGACTCATCCCGAATGAGTGCCAGGCTCCGCCGGTTGCAGGAGATACTTGGGCCAGTGGGAAGTAGAGAGCTGGCGCAGGCCGGGTTTCGTGCAGTGAATCCATTTTGACATCAGCCACCACGCCGACAACCACTCGCGGCAGATCGCGATAGAAATACAGCGTCAAATGCTTGCCGAGCGGGCTTTCGTTCGGCCAGAAAAGCTTCGCCATCGATTGGCTGATGAGCACCGCTCCAGGGCGGTTCGCGACATCGGAACGGTCAATGTCGCGTCCGCTTAAAAGGGCGATATGCATCGCGCTGATGTATCCGGGACTGATAAGCCGTACATCTACCTCAGGCTGGTCAGCCATTGCGACCACCGGTCGTCCTTCGACAGAAACCGGTTGGTGCGAACCATCGCCGCTCAACGGCAAACTGTCGACGAAGCCAGCTGATTGAACTCCAGGCACGCCACGGACCCGATCCAGCACTCGGTCGAAAAATCTGACCTGCTGTGCCGGCTCTGAAAATTTGCTCGACGGAATTGAAACCTCCAAGGTCAGCAGGCGATCCGGATCAAAACCAGGATTTAGGTGACGCAGCGTCGCGAGACTGCGAATCAGCAAACCCGCGCCAACCAAAAGCATCAGCGAAAGCGCCACTTCGGATACGACAAGTATGTTGCGTAGTCGAGTCCCGCCTGATTCTGAAGACGTCCGGCCGAGACCTTGCTTCAGCGACTCGCTGACATCCGCTTTCGCCAAACGCAGCATCGCCAACAGTCCAACGGCGATTCCAGACAGCAGCGATACGCCCAACGCAAATGTTAAGACCCACACATCCAACCCGATTTCTGTGGAGCGCGGCAGCCTCTGCGCCAAAAATCTCACAATCAGGACCACGCCGTAATGCGCAAAGATCAAGCCGAGCGCGCCTCCCGCCAGCGCCAGCAACACGGTCTCTGAGAGTGCCTGCTGTAAAAGACGGTAGCGGCTGGCGCCCATTGCGGCGCGGATAGCGATCTCTTTCCGGCGTGACAGCGTCTTCGCCAGCAGCAGATTCGCAACGTTTGCGCAGGCGGTGAGCAGCACCAGCGCGACGGCGCCGAGCAGGATCAGCAACGCCGGCCGTACATCAGCCACTAAATCTTCGCGAAGCGGCACCGCCATCGCTCCCCAACCCTTGTTGTCGCCCGGATATTGCTGCGCCAACTGGTTGGAGATGCTGTCCAGTTCAGCGCGACTCTGCTCTAGAGTGGCGCCCGACTTCAGGCGAGCAAGCACTCCGTAGTTGTGATTGTCACGCACGCCGCGTTCCTGGTCGGTCCAGCCTAGCGGCTTCCACATTTGCGGGCGGGCATCCGGATCGGTTGAGATGGGAAACTCGAAATTCGCACCCATCACGCCGACCACCGTGAACGCCTGCTCGTTCAAGGCGATATTCTTGCCAAGCACATTGCGATCAGCCGCGAAGCGACTGCGCCATAGGTTGTAGCTCAAAATGACTTCGTGATCGCGCCCGGGTGAATCTTCTTCCTCCAGGAACGTGCGGCCTAGCAGCGGCTTCGCGCGCAAAATGGAAAAGAAGCCGCTAGTCGCGGCGACCATCCGCACCGCTTCGGGATGCCCTGTACCGGTTAGCGTATAGCGTCCGAATCCATAAGCCGACATGCCCTCGAAAGCATGGCTGCGACTACGCCAGTCGAGAAAATTGGCCGGCGACACCGTGAACGTCGGAATCCCCGGAAAGCTTGCCTGCGGAGGCGTGTGCCAGATCTGCACCAACCGATCTGGCTCTTCAAATGGCAGAGGCCGCAGCAACACTGCGTTGACGACGCTAAAAATGGCGGTGTTCGCGCCAACTCCGAGCGCCAGCGTCAGAATCGCCATGGCGCTGAACCCGGGATTTTTTGCCAGCATTCGCAGACTGTATCGGAAGTCCTGCCAGAGCGTTTGCATCGCATCCTCCCTCACTAGGAACGAATGTGCCCTGTACTCTGTTCACTCACCGCCAAAAAATCTTCCCTGCATCGGCGGATTTCCTTGCCCCGGCTATCGCAACCGGATGCGTTCGAAGTTGTCCCATTGGGACATGTCGGAAAGAATCACTTTGTCCCCGGCCTGCAAACCACTCAGCACTTCGATCGTGTTCACCGACGCTCGCCCTAGCTTCACGTTAACGCGAACGGCTTCCGCTCCATCGTCAACCAGCTTGAAGATGCCGATGGTGCTGTCGGACTGGCCGTGTACCGGGCGTCCGACGTAAAGAATGTCCTTCAGGTTTTCGATTTCCACTGTGCCGTCTACGCTTAAATCGGCGCGCGCGCCGGGTGGCAACGCATCATCTATGGCTACATCCACGGTTACGGTACCGTTTTGTACGGACGGGTCGATGCGCGAAACATGTCCCGCGACTATGCCGTTGCGTGTGTCGACGGTGGCCTTCAATCCGATTGCAATGTCTTTGGCTTGGGTTTCGGCGATCTTGATTTCCGCCTTCAGCTTCTTGGGATCCGCTACGCGCGCCACATTCGTTCCAGGAGTCACGTGCTGGCCCACTTCAACGGGCACGAGTTGCAGCACTCCGTTGATGCCGGCGCGAACATGCAGCGCGTCAAGCTGGCTTTTTTTCAGTTGATACAGCACTTTCTGCTGCTGCACATGGGATTCTTGCGCCTGCAGGCGGGCAATGGCGGAGTCTGCGGCAACTCTCGTACGTTCACTCTCGAGTTGTAAGCGAATTGCCAGTTGGTCTTCTTTTACTTTGGAAAGTCTTGCAGTCACGCTCGAGGCGATTCCTTCCGTTTTGAGCTTTTCGTCTACCTCGTGCTGAATCTTTGCTTGCTCGTAATCGCTGCGCAGGGACGCTTCCACTGCCTTCTGGTTCATCAGTTCGCTATTCACCTGCACTTTGAGGTTTGCGTAATCGGCTTGCACTGCTTTGAGCTGATATTCTGCGTCCAGAGCATCACGCTGCAGCTGCAAATCACTTAGCTCCAGGATGACGGAATCGGGCTTCACGATGGCGCCGGGGTGCAGCACCACGCGATCCACGTGGGAATCGGTCTGCGCCGCAATCCAGCGAATGTCCTCCGGAACCAGGGTTCCCAGTCCGCGCATTTCACGCAGCATCGGACCGCGTTTCACCTCGTCAGTCCACACGGTCGCCCGATCCACCGAGGGAGCGGCCGGACGCAACCTTGAGAGCCCGAGCGTCACACCGCCTAACAGGAGAACCGCCGTCGACACCAGGACGGTTCTGCGGATCATTTTGGCTCGTGCGTTTGATGGGCGCGGAATATCCATAAAGTTCTACATTTCTTTCTGGCACACTCGGTGCCGGAATCATATTTCGCTGATGCTGCGTATTATCTATAACTTAAGCGCGACAAGTCTCCCGTCAAATCTCCGCCTTGCGCGATATCGGAATTTGTCGTTCCAATATCGGACAGTTGAGACTGAGGGTGGCAGCCTTCGCGCGCGAATTCATTCGGATCGCGGAGTTCATCAAGAGGTTAGGGTTCTTTCGCTGACGTGAGTCTCTAGTTGGCTCCTTCACGTAGCGAGACGGTCTGCGAACCGGCTCACAATCCTGCGAACCAACTCCCAGGCGTTTTCTCAGCTCGCAATGTGCTCGAAACAGACGCACCCTCACAGTGACGGCTGGAAGGCCAAGCCGGTTGGCGACTTCCTTGGTCGAAAGCTCCTCGAGATTGCGCAGCCTGCAGACTCTACGGAGGCCGGTGGGCAGCGCCGCAACAGCTTCCAGAATGATGCGCGAGCGCTCCTGGCGCGCATAGCAGGCTTCGGGATTTTCTCCCCAGCTGTCTGCGTCCGGTTTCTGCAAGTGATCGCATTCCTCCAGTGCGACCATCCGAGCGCTCCGCGCGCGGCGGAGGAAATCGATGGCCGAATTAGCCGTAATCTTAGCGAGCCACGCACGGAATTCGGCGGTTGCGACTTCGTTCGCGCTCGCAAAATGATTCAACTTGGTGAAGGCCTTCAACAAGGATTGCTGGCAAACGTCCTCGGCATCCTCCGCATTGCGGGTAAAGCTCCGCGCTAATCGGCGAAGGTTTGATGCGTGAGGCGAGACGAGGGCGACGAACGCATCATGGTTACCTCGTCGAGCTGCGGCTAAGAATGTTTTCACCCCGTTGGATTTTCGTTTGCTGTGGTTCGCGCTCATGCTTGAGGCAACGCATGCAGCATGCCAACGCTCTACGTTGCCTAACAATATGTATACAAAGAGAAATACCCGCACACTCTGCAGCCTGCGAACGGATCACTGGCCGATTATGGGACGCGCATTTGCGAGAACGGACAATCGCTTCGCGCTGCCAATCAGGACTTTGCCTGCTTTTTAGTCGCTATTCGGTTCGCAGCGCCCGCATCGGTTCGATGGAGGCAGCGCGCCAAGCGGGAAACGCGCACGCAACCATAGCGACAAGGAAGAGGAGCGACGCCGCCAAGAGAAGCGTGAGGGGATCGCGCGAACTGCTACCTACCCGAGCCGCGACCAGGCGACTGAGAATCACACTGAGGCCCAGACCCGCGGCAATGCCGATGCCCAGTGTGGCGGCAGTTGAGGCCAGCACCAGCTGAATAACACTTCCACGCCGCGCGCCGAGCGCCATTCGAATCCCAAGCTCTTGCGTACGCTCAGTAACCACAAAGGACACCACACTGTAGAGACCGGTAGCAGCCAGCGCGAGTGCGAGAAAGGCAAACAACCCGAACAGGGTGGCGATGAAACGTTCTTGTCCCCATCCTTGCGTATCCAGCCGCCACGCGAGCGCATAGTTCGGGGAATCGGCAACGATGAATTCGGAGCTGATTTCCCGCAGCCGCTGGCGGATCGAACGAATGGTGGTCTCGGGATCGCCGCTGGCGCGGACGAAAAACACCTGGTCGGGAGGGAGGACGAACGTGTATGGCAGAAAAATCATGGGCTTCACTGGGCGCTGCAGGCCATCATTTTTCGTGTCACCCACAATTCCAATCACTTGCAGCCAATCATCCGGAGCTTGCGCGAATACAAAAGACGCCTGGTCAAATTTGAGCATCGGGCTGCGAACACTTTGGCCGAGCGGGTTGCGGTCGGCGAGATATTCTTTTACGAAAGCTTGATTGACGAGCGCCAGATGCGCCGCGTTCATTACTTCAGTTTGGTTAAATATGCGGCCGGTCAAAAGCGTAACGTGCAGAGTGGAAAATAATTCAGGACTCACAAGCGCCATTACGGCCTCCGAGTCGGTCAGCGTCGGTTTGCTCTGAATCTCGACTTTGGCCCGGAAACCGCCAAACGGCGGGAACCACGAAGCAGAGATTCCGGCCGAAGACACTCCGGGCGTTTGTTCAAGTGCCAGCCGCACAGCTTGCTCCGAGTTCAGGCGCTCCTGCCATGACGGTTTGGCGCCTTTGGGCAGGGTTACATCGAAAGAGAGCACGTGGTCCGGGTCGAATCCGAGCGGCGTGTGCGTGAGCGCTAGGAACGATTTCATGGCCGAACCGGCTCCCGCCATCAAGAGCAGTGTGAGCGCCACTTGGCCTGCAATGAGGAGCCGGTGCAAATTGCGGCCGCGTGTGCTTCTGGTCATTTTGGTGCTGCTGGACTGAATCAAGGGCGCCAGCTGCGGCTGGGAAAGTTGCCAGGCCGGCGAAATCCCAAAAAGAATTCCGGTGAGCAACGCCACCGCGGCGCTGAACAGCACCACCGTGCCATTCACACGGATTGCGGCTTCATGCGGAAAAGAGTAATAGGGCAACATGGTGGAGATGGCCTTCGTTCCGCGGTAGGCGACCAAGACGCCGACCGCCGCGCCTGTGGCTGACAACAAGATCGATTCGGTCAGCAGTTGGCGGATCAGTCGGCCGCGTCCAGCGCCCGTTGAAGCCCGCACCGCAAGCTCGTGTTGCCGGGCGATGCCGCGTGCAAGGAGCAGGATAGAAACATTCCCGCAACCGATGAGCAACAAGACCACTACTGCACCAAATAAAAGCACCAAGGTGCCGGCAAAGCGGCCGAGCACTTCTTCGTTAAGGGTGACGATTGCGGCCTTTCTGTCTTGCGGATAATTTTTGGGATCCTGTTTGGCGAAATTGTCCACCAGGCTCTGCAGCTCGGCTGTGGCGGCTGGAAATTTTGTGCCGGGCTTTAACTTGACGAAGGACAACCAATACTCGTGCGGATCGGCGGTGGGATTCCCCGGAAGATAAACGTCCGAGTCGCCCCAAGTGAAGCGTTGCGGCACTACACCGACAATCGTATATAGGGCGTGGTCCAGCTCAATCGTTTTGCCTACGATCTCGCGGCTTGCGCCGTACTGCCGCTGCCAGAATAAATAGCTTAGCAATGCAACCGGAGCGGCATTCCCTCCTGTCGCGTCGGCGGAGGTGAACTCTCGCCCCAGCAGAGGCGGCACGCCCATATAATCAAACAAGTTTGGGGTGTAGCGTCCGACTTGCACGGTCACCGGGAATTCCGCCCCGGTCAGGCTCTGCTGCAGACCCTTCATCAAAAACACGTCGTCGATGGAAGCGCTCTTTCGCAGGTCCTGATATTGCGTGCCATTCACAAGCAAAAGCGGACCGCGGCCGGATTTGTCGCGCAGTTCGACGTGCACCATGCGATCCGCGTCCTTGTAAGGATAGGGATCGAGGAGAATACCGTAGACCACGCTGAAGACGACAGTAGTTGCCCCAATTCCGAGGGTTAGCGAGAGCACAGCGGTGAGAACAAATCCAGGTGACTTGCGGAAAAGGCGAAACGCGTAGCGAATATCCTGCAAGAGGTTGCTCATCGCGTTCCTCCTAGCCGACCGGGTACTGGATTAGACGACGGGGAGGGCTGATCGGTCGCACAGCAGAGAATACGTGCCGGCGGACGGAAGGTTCCATTCAACAGGCCGAAAAATGGACTGGAGTCGAGCGAGCACTGCCGGAAGAACGCCTTCGGCTTCAGTACGATTATGACAGACTTGGCCCGGGCAAGAACTCACCACGAATTCCCTGCAGTTGAACCCCTGGGTTGAGTGGGGCAGCGACGAAACTACTAAGTTCTTTGCAATCAGCAAAGATTGGTGGACGTGACAGGGATCGAACCTGCGACCTCATGCTTGCAAAGCACGCGCTCTCCCAGCTGAGCTACACGCCCCCGCAACTATATGATCCTAATAATGAGTCTAATAGAATTTCGCGACAATGACTACCTGCTCTGTTTGCAGGTGCTCTCGCAAACTGATCGTCCCACCTATCACGTGCAACCTTCCTCGTGGAAGGTAGTTACAACGATTTCCTGATCAGTTTTAACTTTGATTCTCGGTCCATTCGGCCCAAAAAGGAACTCTGCCTAAAGTTAGATGAGCGCGCCTGCCTCGTGAGCAGGAGCGCTACTCGCCCTCGCAGTCTGGGCAGGACGCGTACCACAAGTCAATAAACGAGAATGGATGGTAGTGCTTCAGTTGAAGCTTCTTGTATTACAGCTCGTAATACATTAAGCTAACATTCGAGGTAAAGTTATGCCATCTCCGGTGACATTGAGGGTGGATAAGGAAACCAGGCAGCGTATCGCCCGCATTGCGCGCCGCAAGCAAGTGTCCGCGTCGGAGGTGATTCGCCAGGCGATCGAGACATGGATCGAAGAGCAAGAACCAACCGGATCGCCTTATGAAATGGTTTCGGATTTGATTGGAATTGTGCACGGCGGAAACCGAAAACGCTCGGTGGGAGCGGGCCGTCAGTTCGCCGCCCTGCTAAAGAGCCGAAGGGGCTCCCGATGATCTTGGTGGATGCTGGGCCCCTCGTGGCCCTGGTGGACGCAGATGACCAATACCATGAGCAATGCGTGTCGACTCTGAAGAGTTTGCAAGAACCTTTGGCAACGGTGTGGCCGCCGCTGACGGAAGCGATGTACCTGTTAAACGATCTGCCGGCGGCCCAGGAAGCTTTATGGGAGATGTTGGTGAGGAAGGCGCTGCAGCTACTTCCGCTTGGCTTGGTCGATTTGCCTCGCATCCGTGAACTTCGGCGGAAATACGCCGACCGCCCGATGGATCTTGCTGACGCAGCGCTTATCCGGATTGCCGAGCGAGAAGGTATCCGCAAAATATTCACCGTGGACAAGAGAGACTTCGCTGTCTACAGGATTCATGGTCGGATCCATCCCTCAATCATTCCTTGATCCGCCCGTCACTCCACGGGCCAAAGAGTTTAGCCAACGCTCCCGTACTTGCCAGGTGGCTTCTCATCGCCGGAATGGCCAGGAAGCACCCGGACTTGTAAGTGCGCAGCGTGATTCTGCCCTCGCGATGGCTCTTCATCTGAAACACGTGTTGGCCTGAGAGCGCGCTTTATCAAGCTCCAGCGCTAGCGGCGGGTACCAGCAGCGCGACAGGAAAGCACTTCAGCACCTCGGCGATCGCAAGCGTGCGACTCCTGCCTGCAGGGTGCGTGTCGATCCGCTCGCTTGTGAACACGTTGATCCAAGATTCGGGTGCAAACTCGGGCAGAAGGAGAGCGGTTCCGGCCCAAAAGTCAACCGAAGGTAGTTTCTGGTCCGGTGCATAGGTATGGGCAAGCCATCTCGGAACCACGGTCAGGGCATGATCACGGCCATTGTGTCGCAGGATCGAAATTATGTTCTCGGAACGGACGCCTTGCGCGATCAGCGGCACAAATTCGCCTTCGGTGAACAGTTCAGGATACTGTAGCCGGTATCGCAAAGCCTTTCGGGTGACATGCATTTTGATCTGTCCGTCCGACCACCGTTGCATTAGCTCGAAGGCGACGTCTGGATTGGCACCGTCGTCAGCGGCAGCGCTGAGCGCGTTGCAGCGTTCAGCGAAGTCGACGGGATGGCGATTGTCCGGATCAACCAGGTGAAGGTCCCAAAGCTCCGAACCCTGATAAAAATCCGGTGTTCCTGGAGAAGTAATTTTTAAGAGCACCTGCCCCAGGCTGTTGATCATGCCGCACCACGTCACGCGCCGCTGGAATTCGGCAATCTCCAGCAAAAACTGGTGGGCGGTTCCTGAAGACAGAATCAGCTCGATGAACCGGCTCACCGTGCGTTCATGCGCTTCATTCGGCTTGATCCAGCGGGTGTGAATGGTGGCCTCGCGCAGCGCTTTGATGAGGTATTCCTGCAGGCGTCCGGCGATGAAAGGCATGTCGCCCGAGTTTGAGGGCCACATCCCTACGAGTGTCTGATAGATCAGGTACTCTTCGTTGGCGTCGGGTACATAGAGCCCATCGATCATCTGCTTGTGTGCGGCGTGCTCCTTCGCCCACGCCGCAATCTTCGTGCCCCACTCCTCCGGAATCTCGGAAAGCACGTTCACGCGCGCACGCAGGTCTTCGCTGCGCTTTGTGTCGTGGGTCGTGGTGGCATTGAGGGCGTGGGGCCAGCGATGCTGGCGCTCGCGGACGAAGTCATAAAACTCCTCGCGAGAAATTACGCGAGAGGGCTCGGGATTGCCGCCCACTTCATTGAGGGAACTTAGCGGGTAGTAGACATAGAGTGCAGTGTCTTCAAAACCCTTCGCAACAATCGGGCCAGTAAACTGCTGCCATCGCATCACGAAAGCCAATCGCTCTTCCCGTTGTTCCGCCCCGATATGCGGTGGGTTGGTCAGCGTCAGCACATCGCGCAAGAAATCAAGGCAGGGCCGGCTCAGTCCCGATCGTTTTGCCTGCGCGCCGGTTAACGCCTGATTGATTGCGTCTCTCGCGGCCGGTGGCACGTCGAGGCTCCGGATATACGTGCGATAAACCGGCATGCACGCAGTGACCTCCATGAGCGCTTCACTCAGTTCGAGGCGCGGAATGTTTCTCGCATACCGGTCCTTGGCGGCGAGTCCCGCCAGTTGGCGGGCCAGTCCTTGGATCTCGACCCGGAGCAGCGAATTCATCACCAGCTTCTTTTTCTCGTAAACCACCTCGGCGAAGGTGGCCTGCTTGCCGGTGAATTCACAGTAGATAGCCTCAATCTGTTGGCATCCCTCCAGCTGGACAAAGGGCCCATTTAGATAGTTCAGGTATTCGTATCCCGTCGTTCCGGATATTGGCCAGTCCTCGGGCAGCTGCTCCCGCCGGGCTAGAATTTTCTCAACGACGACGTAGGCACGTGGAGCGTCGGCCGGTTTGGTGTCACTGAGGCATTGTTGGAGCCGGGTAAGATATCCGGACGGGTCGCGAAGGCCGTCGATATGATCCACGCGCAATCCGATCCGCAAACCTTGTTTGGCGCCCTTTGAAATAAGCCGAAAAATCTGATCGTGCATTGCTTCGAAGACGATCGGATCCTCAACCCGAACGCCCACTAAATCCGAAATAGCGAAAAACCGTCGGTAGTTGATGCCTTGATTGGGATCCAGCCAGTAGGACAGCAAATAGTGCTGCTCGCTCAACAAGTGCTCAAGCAAAGTATAGCTGGCCGGATCTCCCGAGCGTCCATTGAACTCTCCCAGGCTGGACTCGATGAAGGCGCTGATTTCCGGACGATCGGAAGCTAGGAGCCGCAGACGATCGCGCATCGCGTCGAGCATCGGGCGGCCCTCTGTGGCACTCACCGCATGGGCCCTCTGCGCAAGCGCGGCCAAGCCCGCAAGGATGCCGGAAAATTCCTGGAATGCTGGCGCGTCTTTTCCCAGTTGGCTTTCAAGGGCTTCAGAACGGTGGCTTAAAACTTGGTGGTAAGACTCCGAAGCGATCGGAAAAATCGACTCGAAATACCGGACGAAAAATTTCCCTTCGTGGAAGGTCAGATGAAGCTCTCCGTGATCCAGCGCTTCGCCAAAAGGGCGACCCAGGACCGGCAAAAGCACCTTTCCGGCCAAGTCGCGGGAGAGAGGATGCCAGTCAATATCAAAATAGGAGGCAAAGGCCGAATCCGGACCGTTTTCCAAGACATCCATCCACCAGCGGTTTTCGCTGCTCGCAGCCATGTGGTTGGGGACGATGTCCAGCAATAGCCCCATGCCCCGCTTCACGAGTTCGTTCTGCAAGGTTTCGAAGTCCTCTTCCGACCCGATCTCGGGATCGATTCGCGTCGGATCGGTAACGTCGTACCCGTGGCCGCTTCCCTTCCGGCTCACCAGAATCGGGGATGCATAAAGGTCCGTAATCCCTAGTTGAGAAAAATAATCGAGTAGGCGCGTGGCATCGGAGAAGCGAAAATCTTTGTTGAATTGCAACCGGTAGGTCGCAAGGGCGGCGTTAGCAGGCAGCATGGCGGGCCCAGGTGCCATGGATCTTCAACGCATCCTGCAAAGAGAAGAGTTCGCTGAGCAACGCTTCCCGTGCCGGATCGCCGTCTCCACCCGATCCCCGATACGACTCAATTGCTTGCAGCAGCGGGGCGTAGGAAATATTTTGCATTTCCCATAGAACAACGTGAAAAGGCAACCCGAGAACGAGGTCGAGCCATTTCTTGAACCGATGCACATTTTCCGGCACATCGGAGTGTCCAGCGAACTTCGTAGCTTCTCGTTCTAGCCTCTTTCGAATGACGAACTCTAACGTCGTTTCGTCGACTTTAACGTGCGCGTTAGCAGCCTCCCGGAAAAGACTCTGAATGCTATCGGCATCCGCATCGGGACGCTCGAATGCTTCTCGAAGCTGGTTGTTCAACGTAATTTCCGCAGCGGAATGCAGTGGTAGCGGGATCGGAATCGCAAGCCCATGAAGAAAGCGAATGAGCGGAGCGTTGGTTTCGTAGATCGACCGGTACACAGCCGCAGTCGAGCTGAGAGATTCGTTCAGGATTAGTGACGTGATTTTTCGCTGCTCGTCTCGGAACAGCGACTTCAGCGAGAAGGTTTGCTGGTTGAAGTTGTCGTCTAGATTCCGAATGATCTCTGCGGTGTCAGCGTGCGAAAAAAGCTCCCTGAGCTTTGTTCGCATGGTCTCGTCTTTTGCGGGGTCGGCCAGACTTACGCCTCCTAGCAGATTGTGGTCGCCCAGGTGCAAGACGGCAAAGCTGAACTCGTCGGACTCGCGCGTAATGTCAGAACTGAACCGCGCTCTTCCGGTAGCCAGCCGTAACTTGCCCTCAGCCTCGATCGCAAACTCCTCGCGGGCGACGCGGTAGCAATAAATTTGCGCTTGGGGCTCATAGCTCTCAAACAAGGAGCTGACGGCGTAGTGGCCAGCCACCTTGGCTATGTTCACGTATCCGGGCCTGATCCATTTCTCGTAGATCTCAGCGCCGTCGCCGTGCTCGGGTAAATTGCTTTTGGCCGCGCTCAACCGTTTCAGGAATTCTCCCTCAAATAGACGGCCGGTGCATTCTTCTGCTAACCGGAGCGCGCGGCTCGCGTAGTGAATCACTTGGACGGTCTCCAAGCCGGAAAGATCATCGAAAAACCAACCACAGCTCGTGTACATCAAAAGGGCATGGCGCTGCATCTCAAGCAATTTCAGGGCGCTGACTCGCTCCATGTCGTTCAACTCACGCGTCGCGTGCTTAGCAAAGAACGATGCCAGTGAATCGTCGGAGCGGTCCAAGATCACCTGAATGTAGGCATCGCGAGCGTCCCAGGGATTCTTTAAGAGCGGCGCACCGTGCTCTTCGTAGAGAGCGGCCAGGGAGTCGCGAAGCCAGTCCAGACTCGACCTAAGCGGCGCTCGCCATTCCTGATTCCAACCTCCGTGACCGCCGGAATTGCAGCCGCAGTTGGAACGCCAGCGCTCGATGCCATGAACGCAGCTCCAGGAACTGTCGTCAACGATCTCGACGATATGATTCGCAGGAAAACGCTCCAGGAACTGCCCATAGTTGGTTAGTTCAGCGAGCTTTTTGCTGTCGATGTGGCGCAAAGCAAAGGAAAGCGCCATTTCACCGTAGTGATGATGGTGACCGTAGCTTTCCCCGTCAGTTGCGATGTGCACCAATTGCGGCCAGGTTCGCGTGTCAGAAAATCCGGATGAGAGACGGTCCGCAAAGCGCTGCCCGTTGTCGAGGAGACCTTCGAAGGCTACCGCCTGCGAGATCGGGCCGTCGTAGAAAAACACGCTGATGCTCTGGCGGGAAGGAAGCTGCACCAAATAAGCACGGCTCGGATCAATGCGGTCGCCAGAAACGTCAATCCATTTCCGGCCGTCTTTACGCCGCACGCGCTTCGCCTGGCGCGGAGCCAAAACTGTGAAACGGATGCCGTTCTCGGCCAGCACCTCGAGTGTCTCGGTGTTGGCCGCCGTTTCCGGCAGCCACATGCCTTCCGGTTTTCGCTTGAATCGGTGCTCGAAATCCGCGATGCCCCATTTCACCTGGGTGACTTTGTCGCGACGGTTCGCTAAGGGAAGAATCATATGGTTATAACCTTGCGCAATAGCCGAACCGTGGCCGCCGAACCGTGGCTGACTTTGCTGGTCCCCTTGCAGAATAGATTCGTAAACCTTGGGCGCTTTTTGCTCGATCCAAGAGAGCAGCGTAGGACCGAAATTGAAGCTCATGTGTGCGTAGTTGTTGACGATCTCTGTGATTTCCTGTTTTTCACCAACAATTCGCGATGATCCGTTGGGAGCATAGCATTCCGAGGACACTCGCTCATTCCAGTCGTGGTACGGGTAAGCGGAATCCTGGAGTTCGATAGCTTCGAGCGAAGGGTTTTCCCGGGGCGGTTGATAGAAATGACCGTGCACGCAGATGTATCGCATCTTGCTCCTCAGTTGTTTTCGTCCCGCTGCAAAACTAGAAAAGATTGCTGTGACAATCTAATGGAATCTTGCCCGCCGGCGTCATCGCGAGACGTCGCGCCAGGGCCAAGCCACTTTGGGTCCGACGAGCAAAACGCCACGGCCCACGGGTAGGGTACCGATCGCGAACCTAATTCCAAAACCTCTTTCGGCATTCCGTCCAGAACCTCGCCACCGAAGTTGAAAATGATTGCGATCGTCTTACTGTTGCGAGTTCGGATCAGTTTCACGATCTTCCGTTTGTCGTCTTCAATGACCAGCCAGTCCGCGCTGGCACCGAACTCGTTGTCTTGACGAAAGCGCAGAAGCATTTTATAGAGCCGCCTCAAAGTGCGGTGCGGCTCTTTGTAATCGAGGCTGCGAAGCTTCGAGTTCTTAAACGTCGCGGCGTCTTGTGGATCAGGAGCCTCGTTCTGCCACGCGAACTGCGCAAACTCCGCGCGGCGACCGCGGCGTACGGCCTCGATCAAGATTTCGTCTTCATGTTCACTGAAGTACAGGAATGGAGACGTCTCTCCATATTCTTCCCCCATGAAGAGCAGCGGAACGAAAGGGGAAAGCAATGTCACGCCCGCGGCGAGTTTTTGTGCTTCGAAATTGACGAGCTGGCTCAGCCGCTCGCCACGCGCGCGGTTTCCTACCTGATCGTGATTTTGGCTGCAGACAACGAAGCCTGAGCGCGCAATGCCCCTTGCGGGGTTGCCATGACGTCTGCTCCGAAATATTGAGTATTGGCCCTGGTAGAGCCATCCGTCTCTGAGCACTACGGCCAGATCTTTTACGTCCCCGAAATCTGCGTAATAACCTCTGTTCTCGTTCGTCAACAGAGTGTGCAGCGAATGATGAAAATCATCGCTCCACTGTGCCTTCATTCCGTAACCGCCTCTCTCTCGAGGCAGGAGAACTTTGGCATCGTTCAGGTCGCTCTCGGCCACTAAGATCAGCTCTCGGCCGAGGCGCTTTCCCGCGTCATCGAGGCGCTCTTGCAATTCAGCAAGAAAGTGAACAGCACTAAAGTCGCAGATCCCGTGAATAGCGTCGAGCCTCAAAGCATCGATATGATAGTTTTCAAACCAATCGATCGCGTTGTCGATGAAAAACCTGCGAACCGGCTCGCTCTGTGCCCCATCGAAATTGATGGCCTGTCCCCAGGGAGTTTTATACTTCTCCGTGAAATACGGTCCGAACTCGGAAAGGTAGTTTCCTTCCGGACCAAGATGGTTGTAGACCACGTCGAGCGCCACAGCGAGCCCATGCGCATGCGCGGCGTTGACGAATCTTTGCAACGCCCGCGGCCCCCCGTATGTGTTTTGCACTGCATAAGGGTATACCCCGTCGTAGCCCCAATTGCGTGCACCCGGAAATTGCGCAACGGGCATCAACTCGATGGTCGTCACACCAAGATCGGCTAATTTCGCCAGCTGTTCCGCAAGAGCATCGAGCGTTCCAGCAGGCGTATATGTTCCAATGTGCACCTCATAAAAAACGCTTTTCTCTAGGGCATGCGCCTTCCAACCCTGGTCGGTCCAAGAGAAGCTTCCCAGATCCACCACCTGTGAAGCCAGGTGCACACCTTCGGGCTGAAAGCGTGAAGCCGGGTCGGGCCGTTCCGTCCCATTCAATCGGCCGTTTTCGGGCTCGTTAAGCTGATACATATAGCGACAGTCAGGGAGGATGTTCTCGACGGTAGCTCGAAAATATCCAAAGTTGTTTTGTTCCATTTTGATGTATCGTTCGTTCGGATAATCGCCTGAGTTCGCTGGCGCATCCATTGCTGCCCGCCAGGCCGAACCGAACAGATGAAGCTTCACGGACTTGTGACGCGGAGCCCAGACCGCGAACTCGTACGATCCGTCGGCGCGCTGCTCGACCCCGACTGGCATTGCGAACCCTTGTGAGCTGTCGTCCACTTTGACTCTCCAGGTCTCCGAGAGGCTCTTTCGGCGAAAGACACCATCAGGGAAAGCGAGAATAGAGCAAAGGGGCTCGAGTCGTCATCCGGTCAACCCTGTAAAGCCCTCGCAACTCACGTTGTGGTATGGATTCGCTGGCCTACTCATGCTCGGCACGATCCCATGCTCGCGGAGTGCTTCCATGTTACTCCCGACAAACGTATTGCACGCCCTATCCTCGATGATCCTGCTCTTGCGGCCGGCCAGAGTGTGCTTGAGCTAAGGCTCTTGTTTCCTGCCACGAGTTCACGGCGGCCACTCGCGCCGGTGAATCTCACGATTTGAGCGGCCTCTGGAACGCATCACCGCGAGCGTTCAGGTGCGGAGGAAAAAAGAGAGGCGTCTTGTGCCTGGCGAGTCCCCAAATGATGGATTTTTAGAAAGAGCCATAAAAATGAACGGAATATCTTTTGAATTGCCGCGATTGCTTTTGCCCCTGGGTTTGCAGTTTTTTGGCGTATCTCTGATGGCCACCCCCATCCTGTGCTATCAAGAAGTCCAGCAGGCGTTCCCGTCTTCGCTAACGCGTGCCTTTATGCGTTCATCCCTCCGGCAAGCGACGATGGCAGACCATCCGCGCCTCGAATGTCCGACTACGCCGACATGATTGGTGTCCAAATCTTTGCGAGAATCGAGAAGCCCCATTCGTCGGTACCTACCAGAAAGCGGTCGCCGATTGCCTGCCCGCCGCTCACACGTTATGCTCGCTCGCCGTGAGCTGGCCGCAAGGTCTGCTCCCCGGGGAGGTTTCATGCTTCGCTCATTTCGTCTTTCTCTGGTTTCCCTCATCATCATTGTGTTCCTGCCATTCTTTGCCACGGCTCAGCAAACGTCTTTCGCCGTCGGCACTGCTTCTGCCGCGCCTGGCCAGAAAGCGACCGGTTACCTCGAAGTCCCTGCCGGCGTCGATGCCGGAACAAACATTCCCGTGGTGGTGGTGAATGGCACCAAGCCCGGCCCGGTCCTTGCGCTGGTGACCGGTGCGCACGGGACGGAATACGTTTCCATCATTGCTGTCGAAAGACTGATCGTCGATCTCGACCCCGCCAAGATTTCGGGCACGGTTATCTTGATTCCTCTGGTTAACATTGCTTCGTTCGAGCAAAAAGTCCCGCACGTCAATCCGGTAGATAACAAGAGCATGAATCGCTTCTATCCAGGCAAAGCCGATGGAACGCAAACGGACCGGGTTTCCTTCCTTATCACCAAACAGGTCGTGGATCGCGCGGACTACTTGATTGACTATCACGGTGGCGACCTCGACGAGAGCCTCCGGCCCTACGCTTACTGGGGACCCACCGGCAAAGACCGACAGGACCATATCTCGAAGGAGATGGTTCTCGCTTTCGGCCTGGATCACATCATTATTTGGCACGACCGCCCATCGGATCTTGCCGTCAGCCGGTACCTTGACAACACGGCCTCTCTCCGCGGGAAACCTTCGATTGTTGTAGAAGCCGGGTATGCCGGCACAGTCGAAACCGATGATGTGGCGCTCTTGGTCAACGGCACTCTAAGCGCCATGCGCGCCTTGAAAATGCTCCCTGGCACGCCGCACTACATCGAACATCCAGTCTGGCTGGAAAGGATCGCTGACATCGTTTCGGACGGCCCTGGCATCTGGTATCCGCTGGTCAAGCGCGGCTCGTACGTTCAGGAAGGCATGAAGCTAGGATACGTCACCGACTATTTCGGGAAAGTCATCCTCGAACCACGCGCTCCCGAAGCAGGCGTGGTCCTTCACGTGAACGCTGTTCCCTCACTGAAAAAGGGCGATAACATCGCAAATCTCGGCGTCGTAGCTTCGAAGGCGCCCCTATAAAATGGGAGTTCTGCTTGCATGGGAGGGAGCCAAACACATCTTCAAATAATCCACTACCTCGCCGTCGGTTGTCATTTCCCAGCCGCGAATCTAGTGAATGGAAGCCAACGACATATCCCAACCGCCGTCAACGTAGATAATAAATCTCGGTAATGCCCGTGCATCGCCTCAGGGGTCGACGCTCTCTTGTTCTTTTTGACATCGCGCAACTCTTCCGGGAGCGTTGCTAACTACGAATCGTTGTCTGGGAGTGACTTTGTATTCGGCTGGAACAGTTTTGCCCGGTGGGTGCTCTTGCCTAGCTTTGAACACCGTTGCCCACGGGTATGCGCTTTCCATTCCAGTCAATCGTGTAGAGCCAATTCTAACGCGTGCAGTCAACGCTGACCCTGGTTAAAAACGAGAAGCTCTTGACGGCTAGTTTTGCCTGGGACAATCCTTGGATCAATCAAAAGGGCAAGAACGGAGGGAAATGTAGGCTAAGTCCCATCGAATCATTAAAGTTCGCATGCGCTACGCCCACAGCACTTTATTTTTAGAGCATTTATCGCCATTACGAAAATTGAATCGCGATTCCTTTTTTTCGACTAACGACGATCGCGTTCAGTGATGCGCTTTAGCAACGAATTGGTAGCCCAGTCCGCGAATAGTCAGCAAATAGCGCGGTTTCGACGGTTTGGGCTCGATATATTTGCGCAGCCGAACGACAAAGCTGTCGATCGCTCGAGTGTCGGTCTCTTCGTGCAGATTCCACACGTCCTGAAGGATAGCCTTCCGCGAAACCGGGTGTCCGGCGTTCTTGATTAGATAACGCAGCAGATCGGTTTCCATCACCGTCAATTGCACGATCTTTTCCCCGATGCGCAATTGCAGGTTGCGAAAGTCTACCTCCTTATCGTCAAAGCGGAAAATATCTGGCGGCTCAGTACCCTGCTGTGATCGGTCCGCCGTCACATTGTTCGCGTTGTGCGCCCAATTCTTGCGGCGCAGCAGACTTTCCACGCGCGCAATCAGAATCGCCAGGTTAAACGGCTTCGGCAAATAATCATCCGCGCCCGCTTCGAATCCCTTCAGCACATCTTCCGGCCGGCCACGCGCCGTCAGCATCAACAACGGAATATAATTTTTCGCTTCGCGCAATTCTCTTGCCACCTCAAAACCATCCTTGCCCGGAAGCATCACGTCCAGCACCAGCACATCAAACTTTTCCTTTTTCTCCGTTAGGCGCGTCAGCGCGTCTTCGCCGCGGTCCGTTGTCTGCACCGTGTAGCCTTCCGCCTCAAAATTAAAGCGCAGTCCCTGTGCCAGGTGCGCTTCGTCTTCGACAATCAATATCCGGCTCATGCGCGATAAATTCTCGGCAGCCGCATGGTAAACGTGCTGCCCAGCCCTTCTCCTTCACTCTCGGCGTATGCGTCGCCGCCGTGCCTTCGTGCAATCGACCGCACAATGAACAATCCCAGGCCCGTGCCTTTAACCTCCCGGCTTATCGGATTGGGCGCCCGATAAAAACGCTTGAAGATCCGCTTCAACTCTTTTGCTTGAATGCCGACGCCGTGATCGCATACGCGTAGCGACACCGTATCGATGTTGGGCGCCAGTATATCCACCACAATTTTCTTTTTCTCGCCGGAATATTTAATGGCATTGTCGAAAAGATTGAACACCGCGGTGCGCAATTCTTCTGCGTTGCCCATCACCGTGATGCCATCCGACGGTTCACTGCCAAAATACATGGCTTCGTCGGAGAGATGTTGCCGCACACGCGCCAGTCCCAGCGCATCGCGCACCACTGCCGCAAAATCCACTTCTTTCCAGTTTTGCCGTGCGCTTCCCTGCCGCACTTCGCTGGCTTTGAGGACTTGCTCGACTGTCCCCAGCAGACGGTCGGTGTCTTCCTGCATGATGTGGTAAAACTCGCGGCGCTTGGTTTCATCCAGGGGACGGCTTTCCAAGGTTTGCAAATAAAGTCGAATCGAAGCAATGGGAGTTTTCAGTTCGTGAGTGATGGCGTTCAGAAAGCTATCTTGCTGTTCGTTCCGCCGGATTTCGCGCACCAGAAAAATCGTGTTGATCACCATTCCCGCGATCAGCAAACCAAAAAGAACAATGCCAAGCACCAGCGGCACCACTTGCCGCCAATGAAAAATAATCCAACTGACGTTGAGCGCCACCGCTAAGCCGACCAGGCACACGCCCAGGACAATAAAAAACGCCATGGCCTTGGTGCGGCGTGTAATGCGCATGCTGTAGTTTATGTCAGACTGGCGGTTTATGTCAGAGGTGAGCCAGCGACGCGGTACTTGTATGGAGTCGCCGAACTTGTAGGCGCAGCACCGCTGCGCCCTTCTTTCTAGATCCTGAAAAAGACGCGAAAACTAATCGCCGGCAACTACCGGCGCAGCGACTACCGCTGTCGTTTCGAATGGCCGGGCGGAAATCCCGCTGGCCGGCACCGGTTCGGTGTGTGCTGCTTGCGTCAACTTCGGCAATTTAATGTCCCAGGCAAGGCCCAGCGCCTTCAGCGCGCAGATTCCGTACCAGTTCACGTCAATTTCGTACCACGCAATTCCGTGACGTGCCGCCTGTGCATGTGCGTGGTGGTTGTTGTGCCAGCCTTCTCCGAACGTAAGTATCGCCACCCAAAAACTATTTTTTGATGTGTCGTTGGTAATGAATCGCCGCGACCCCCACATATGCGTCGCCGAATTCACCAGCCAGGTAAAGTGCAGTCCCAGAACCGTGCGCACAAACAATCCCCACAACAGCACTGGCAACCCGCCTATCGCCAACAGAAGTACTCCCAGCACCGCGATCGGCACCCAATGCCACTCGGTGATCCACACGTGAAATTTATCCTTGCGAAGATCCGGCACGAAATGCAAAAGCTCTTTGGCTTTGTTGTGCATGGCTCGGCCGGTAACGATCCAGCCCATGTGCGCCCACAATCCGCCTTCGCGCGGCGAATGTGGATCGCCTTCCACGTCCGTCAACTGGTGATGCACGCGGTGCGTCGCTACCCACGCGATCGGCCCGCCTTCCAGCGCCAATGTGCCGCAAGTGGTCAGGAAATATTCCACCCATTTTGGAGTTTTGAAACCGCGATGCGTCAGCAACCGGTGATAGCCCATGCCAATCCCGAGACTGCCAGCTACCCACCATAGGACGAACGCAATCGCGAACGCCTTCCAGGTAAAGAAAAATAGCGCAACAATTGCGCCGACGTGGAACGCGCCCAGAAAAAATGAGGTCGTCCAGTTGATCGGCTCTTTGAATGTTTTGTCGTGTACTAATACGCTCATGATCTTTTGTCCTCAGGGCTTCTACTGCTTACAAACCCAAAATTAACACGCGCCACTCGCGTCCTTTGTAATACTTGTGTAATCCCTCCGGATTGCGTCGCGAACCTGCAACTGGTACGAAAGAACAGGCGCAATTCAAATGCCTATTGGCGTTTTTCCAAACGCGTATGATGGTGATTGTTCTCTGCGAAAGAAAAGTTATCTGGGTAAAATGCCTTTCGTAGGGCACGGCCTTGGCTCTTTTCGAGTGGTCCACAAAGCCGCCATTCCAAGGAGCGCAGCGGCGAGCAATTTCTCTTTTTTCTTCGATTTAGCGAGGTGCCCGATGGGTTCCCGTTTTCTTCTCTTAGCGTCGGCGTGTGCGGCGCAGCAACCCGCCGTTTCCGATCACGACATGACCAAGATGCAACATGCCCACACCCACGACGGATTTATGCAGGGCGGAATGCATCACACCGTCGCGCAAGGCGTCATGCTCGACGCTAAGTCCGATCAGACTTCTCACGTCATCACCCTCCGCGTCGGTCCCATGAACCTGCCAGCCAGCACTTTGCACATGAAAATGCCCCAGCCGCCCGAGCTAGTCTGGACCATCCCGATGACCGGCTGGCTCCTCGCGTATCATCCAAAATTAATAGACGCCGCCGGCAATTCCGTTCCCGGTGTGGTTCTTCATCACGTGGCTTTCTGGAATGAAAACCGCTCCGATTTTCTCTGCCCCAACAAGGAAGAGCACATTTTCGGAGCGGGAGGCGAACTCACCGACTGGGCGCAAATTCCCGGCTTCGGCTACCGCGTGGAGAAGCGCGACCAGATCCGCATCGAAACCATGATTCACAATCCAACCACTGCATCCTACAAAGACGTGTTTCTGGAAATTCTGATTCCCTACCTCGACGACGCAGCCCCCGCCCCCGTCAAGAATTTTTATCCCGCGTGGATGGACGTCGCCGGTTGCGGGAATTCCGGCTACGACCTTCCCGCCGGTCCCAGCAAAAAAGTTGGCTCCGTCAGCGTAAAATATTCCGGAATCCTGCTGGGAGTCGGCGGCCACATGCACGACTATGCTCAACAACTGACGCTGGAAGTTTCTGGCGTCGCACGCTCCGAGGTTCAACCGGCGGAGGCGGAAAATTCACGAACGGAATTTGCGCCGGCAAACAAACAGGTCGCCGTTCTACCTGCAAAGGTGGACGACCAGGGCCACCTTCTCAACATTCCCGTCGTCACTTTTTTTCAGACCGGCGGCTACCCGATCGCTTCCGGCATTAAACTCACGGTCACTGCTACCTACAACAATCCCACCGGCAAACTGCTCCGCGACGGTGCCATGGGCATAGTCGTAGGCTATTTCGTCCCCCAAGACCTCGCCGCCCTGAACTCCCTCCGCCACTCCCCATCTTCATCTCCAGAGGCACACCAACCTCATTCTGACTAACCAGCACTGATACTCGAAGCCTGGCCACGCGCATACTTGCCAAGGTGCTCGTATCGGCGGCCCCGTGGGTGCCGGCGCTGGAACTGCCGTCGCCTACTTCACCGTCAAGAGGAATATCCACCTCCGGCCGAAACTCCTCTTACCTTCCGGCTCGAGCAACCAGTGACCATTGACGTGAACAATAGCTAGCCGAAGCACTCTTCACGCGAGTGTTCAAATTTGCGCGTGTTTCGCTAGGCGCCGGGTGCAACCGGTGATCTACGGTTCCTAAGACAGGAGCTCGGGACGGACGCACCCGCGCCTCGCGCTTTCTCCACAATCAATCCTTTGCTATACTTGTTTGCTCTCGCGAATTCAATTTATTGGAAGAGTGCCGGGGTTTGTTTTGCAAACTCTGAGCGAACAGGACGAATCATGGCAATGAAGTGTGAATACTGCGGCAAGGGCCCAAGCTTCGGGAACGTAGTCAGCCACGCCAACAATACCCGGCGACGCCGCTGGAATCCGAACCTGAAGTCGGTCCGCGCTCTGATTTCTGGCGCGCGTAAGCGCGTGAAAGTCTGCACCGCGTGCATCCGCGCGGGCAAAATCAAAAAAGCCGCTTAAGCGGGACAAACTCCTTTGCAAACTCTGCGCCCGAATTCCCTTCAGCAGCGCAACTCTCTGAGCAGCCCAACGCGCAATAGCAGCGCGACACTGCCGCCGTTCGCCGCGCTGCTACTTTTTTCGACGGTCATTTTTCTGGCGAATGGTTGCAAGAATACCTCCGCGCCCGCAGCCGATGTCTGGGCGGTCGTGAATGGCAAGGAAATCAAGCGCGACGAAGTCGAAAAATATTACCGTACGCGCATCAGCCCGGAGGGCCAGGAGCCTTCTCAGGAAGAAGCGCTCTCGCTGAAGCTTAACGTCATCGACGAACTGATCAACAATGAAATCCTTCTGGAACGCGCCAAGAAGCTGAACCTCGAAGCCAGTGACGGCGAAGTCGAAGACAAGTTCACCGAGTTTAAAAGTCCCTACACCGAGGATGAATTCCAGCGCCAGCTCAAAGAGCGTGGCGTCACCGTGGAAGACTTGAAAAACACCGTGCGGCGCGAACTATCCATCCAGAAACTGATCAATCGCGAAGTGGTCTCCAAGGTGGCCATCGTCGATCAGGACATCGCCGATTTTTATAACGCCAACCGCCCGCAATTTAATGTTGCCGAACCGCAATTCCGTATCGCGCAGATTGTCGTCACCCCGCGCAAGGATCCGCAAATCCGCAATCGCAAGAACGACGACGCCACCAACGAAACCGAAGCGCAGCGCAAAGTGAAGATGCTGGTCGATCGTTTGAACAGCGGCGCTGATTTTTCCCAACTGGCCATGGACTATTCTGAAGACATGAATTCGGCGACCACCGGCGGAGATCTCGGCTACGTCCCGGAATCATCCCTCAACCAGTCCGATCCCCTGCTGAAAAAAATTGTAATGTCGCTGAAGCCGGGGCAAGTTAGCCCGCCTATCGTTCTGAAAGACAGCATCCGCATTCTGAAACTGGTTACCCGCGAAGCTCCCGGTCTGCGCGGGCTCGGCGATCCGCAAGTGCAGCAAACCATCCGCGACACGCTGCGCAACCGCAAGGAACAGTTGCTCCGGGCCGCATATCTCGCCGTCGCTCGCGACGACGCACGAGTCCGCAACTATCTGGCCGAGCAAGTCCTCGAATCCAACGGCAAACTCCCGGCCGCCTCGAAGTCCACGTTGCCGGCGAAGCCGGTTGTTCCGCAAAATTAACTCTTGCATCTTCAATAGTTGAGATTCTTCGACGATCTTTATGGCATTGCCTCAGAAGATATCGGCTTTTCGTTTTGGCCGACGGATAAGACACCGCTGGTGAGAAAGCGCCGTCAAAGAAGGCAATTCATTCCACCCAGGCCAGCACATCACCGGCATTCACGGCAAGTCCTTCTTTAGCCAGGAGCTTTTCCACTTTGCCATTTTTGGGCGAACGGATTTCATTCTGCATCTTCATTGCTTCGACCACCAGCAAACCTTGACCCGTTTCGACGGCGTCTCCTTCGCTCACCAGAACCCGCACAACTTTCCCCGGCATTGGCGCCGTGACCTGCTGGCGGCCTTCCACCTCCAGCGCTCCATGCCGCCGGCCTCGCCACACGCGCGGATCGCTTACTTCCGCCTGATACTCCGCGAGTCCGGTGTGCAAGGTCAGCGTGCCGTCGGCCCGCGGCGCAACGCGAATCTGGTGCGACTCGCCGTTCAGCAAAACGCTGAATGTGTTCGGCACTACTTCCGCGACGCTGGCGTCGAGCTCTTTTCCATCCAGAGAAATTTTCCAGTCGTCTGCAACCCGCATCAATCCCACCACGCGCGTTTTGCCGGCCAGAAGCACTTCGTATTTCACGACAGGCGCTCCAGCTGCCGGCGCCGGCCTTCGCGCTTCCATCCGGATTCCGGCACCGCATTTGAATTCACGGAATTTGTGACGTTGTGCGTCGCTTGCCAGATTGCAGCCGCAATTGCGGCGGCGTCCGCGCCGTTCGCGTCATCGCGCGCTGCTGGATGCGGGCGCTGCAGCAATTCGTCCAGCCATTTGGTGTGAATTTCCGCTTTCAGAAAATCCGGTTCGGCAAGAATTCTTCGAAACAGCGCGGTGTTCGTTTTGATTCCGGTGATGGAATATTCTTCGAGCGCGCGGCGCAAACGCGCGATGGTTTCTTCTCGGCTGTTGCCCCATGCTATCAATTTACTGAGCAGCGGATCATAGTCCATCGGCACGGTCCAGCCTTCGTAGACGCCTTCGTCCACGCGAATCCCCGGCCCGCTGGGCTGGTGCTGCGAGAGAATTTTCCCCGGAGACGGAAAGAAATTATTTTCCGGATCTTCCGCGTACAAGCGTACTTCCATGGCATGGCCGCGCGGAGTGATGGTCTCCCACGCGAACGGCAAACGATGCCCGGCAGCAATCGCAATCTGCAGTTTCACCAAATCCAACCCGGTGACCTGCTCGGTGACGGGATGCTCGACCTGCAAGCGGGTGTTCACTTCGAGAAAATAAAAATCGTAATGCGCATCAACGAGAAATTCGACGGTGCCAGCGTTGGTGTAGCCGCCTGCGCGGGCAATGCGCACGGCGGCGTCCCCCATGCGCTTGCGCAATTCGGGCGTCATGATCGGTGAAGGCGCTTCTTCGATTACCTTCTGGTGGCGACGCTGCACGGAGCACTCGCGTTCGCCGAGCGAAACGACGCGGCCATGCGTGTCCGCGAGAATCTGAATTTCGATGTGGCGCGGTTTCTCAAGATATTTTTCCAGGTACAGGCTGGCGTCGCCAAAAGCATTGAGCGCTTCGGAGCAGGCATCGCGAAAGGCAGGCGCAAAATTCGCATCAGCCGTCACCACTCGCATGCCTTTGCCGCCGCCGCCGGCAACTGCCTTCAACAAGACGGGATAGCCCATGTTGCGCGCGAGTTCCTGCGCTTGCTGCGGATCCTCTATGGGATCGTTGGTTCCAGGAACTGTGGGGACTTCCGCGCGGCGAGCGAGTTGCCGTCCGGCAGTTTTTGCTCCCAATGTTTCCATGGCTTCGGCGCTCGGTCCGATGAAAGTGATTCCGGCTCCGGCGCAAGCCCGCGGTAACGCGGGATTCTCTGCAAGAAAACCGTAACCAGGATGAATCGCGTCGCAGCCAGCACGTTTAACGACATCCATAATTTTGTCGATGCGCAAATAACTTTCGCGCGACGGCGCAGGGCCAATCGGGTAGGCTTCACCGGCCAGGCGCACATGCAAGGAGTTGCGGTCGGCTTCGCTGAACACAACGGCTGTTGGAATGCCAAGTTCGCGGCAAGCGCGCAGGATGCGCACGGCGATTTCGCCGCGATTGGCAATTAGAATCTTTTTAAACATATTCAACCCGGAATGCAGCGAAATTCTAGCATGCGCGCTGCTGGGCTAATTCGTGCCATTTCTCTTGCGTGTCCAATTGTTTCGGGTATAAGAGAAGTCTTCGCAGTAAAAGGGGAACTGTCACCATGATCAGGATAATGCCAAGAAAATGGATATT
>Ga0193709_1000094_pt1 | contig 38916 bp, 38 predicted proteins | sample H3c2metaG_FD_160571 | JGI IMG/M metagenome (GOLD analysis project Ga0193709, IMG submission 160571) | Soil microbial communities from a riparian zone of the East river system, Colorado, United States - H3c2 | ecosystem: Environmental > Terrestrial > Soil > Riparian zone | place: USA: East River...
AACCGCGATGCGGATGTTCGAGGCGAATCAAAAAGTGATGCAAACCCAGGATGATCGGATGGGGAGAGTCATCAGCGATCTGGGTAATCCCTCATAAAAAGCTTTCAGAAATAGATTATGTTGCGCGCCCTATATTCCGCGGCAGCCGGGATGGAGTCACAACAGTTAAACCTGGATGTGATTTCGAACAACCTGGCAAACGTCAATACGACTGGATACAAGAAGAGCAAGATCGAGTTTCAGGAGTTGCTTTATCAGACGACCCGGGCTGCCGGGTCGGAGCAAGGAGCGGGCAATCTGCTACCGACGGGATTGCAGATTGGGCAAGGGTCGCGTCCGGTGGCGACTTCGCGCATTTTTACGACGGGTGAACTTTCGCAAACGGGCGAGCGCCTGGACGTGGCAATTTCGGGTGACGGATTTTTTGAGGTTCAGATGCCGGACGGGACGCGCGCTTACACGCGAGATGGGGCGCTGAAAACGGCATCGGATGGGCGAATAGTGACGAGCGATGGTTTGCCGCTCCAAGGCGGTTTTCAGGCGGTGCCGGCCGGAACGACGAACATCTCTATCGCGACGGATGGGACGATGACTTACACGACTGCCGGCGGAAACACGAGTTTTCGGGTTCAACTGGTACGGTTCAACAATCCTGGTGGTCTGGAGAGCATGGGCAGCAATCTTTACAAGGAAACCGCGGCATCCGGAGCGCCGGAACTTGGCAATCCGGCCGAGAACGGCTTCGGCGGTTTGCAACAAGGATATTTGGAACTTTCAAACGTCAAGGTGGTTGAGGAAATGGTGAACCTGATCATGGCGCAGCGGGCCTATGAAGTGAATTCGAAAGCGGTACAGGCTGCGGATGAGATGATGCAGCAGAGCAATAATTTGAAACGCTAGAATGAAGCTCCAAATTCCAAATCCCAAGCTCCAAAAAAATTCCAAATCCCAGGCCCCAAGAGAGGCTTTTGGTTTGGTTTTTGGAGACTGGAGCTTCTCTGGTGTTTGGCGCCTGGTGTTTGGCGCCTGGTGGGTGCTGAGTTGTCTGGTTGGTGCCGCCGAGCCCTCGACTTTTGCATTGCGCGAAACGGCGCAAGTGGATGGGGAAGGAGTTTTTCTAAGTCAGTTAGTGGAGGCGGATGGGATATTGCCGTCGGTAAGGATTTGTGATGCGCCGGCGTTTGGAAAGAGCCGCGTATTTTCGCGAGAACAAGTTGCGGCGTTGACCAGGGCGGCTGGTGTTGAATTGGTCGGCACGAACTGGTTTGGAGTGGAGGCTGTGAAAATTTCGCGGCGAGCGCGGACGTTGGCAGAGGTCGAGGTGGTTGTGTTGTTGAAGGGGACTTTGCAAGAGGTGTATGTGAAGGAAAAGGGGGAGCTCGAATTGCGTTTCACACGCGGTTGGACGCCGGTGGTTGTGCCGGATGAGCCGCTGACGTTGAAGGTCATTGATTTGCCTGGTTCAGGAGTGACGCCGTCGTTTATCACGCGATTCGAATTGCGAACAGCGCATGAAGTGGTTGGAACATGGCAGGCATCGATTCAGGCGCGGGTGTGGCGAGAGATTTGGGTCGCGCGTTCAGCATTGAAGCGTGGGGAGCCGTTGGACGAGGCGGACATTGCGCGGGAACGGCGGGATATGTTGACGATACGAGATACGGTGGCGGATTTTGCGGATGGGGATTGTTCATTTGAGATGGCGGAACCGCTGCAAACGGGTTCGCCGTTGTTGGCTCGATCCTTGAAAGGGCGTCCGGTGATACATCGGGGCCAGACGACGGCGGCGATCGTGCAGGACGGGGGGATGGTGATCACGATGAAGGTTGAAGCGCTGGAAGATGGAGCGCCAGGGCAGGTGATTCGAGCGAGAAATCCAGTTTCGAAGAGGGATGTGCGGGGGAAGGTGATGGATCAAAAGACAATTTTGGTGACGTTATGAAAGAAAATCCGAAGACAAATTCGAAATCCGACATTCGAAATCCGAAGGAAGCCCGAAACTCGCATTTTTCAAAACGAGCCGCTGGCGATTCCAAGAAGTTTTCGGAATTAACCCTGGCTGTGCTTCTAGTAGCGACTCTATTGCCGACGGGATCTCGCGCGCAATCGCTTTGGCATGATGAGGCTTCGAAACCGATGTTTGCGGATAAGCGGGGCGTGGCGGTGGGTGATTTGCTCACAATCCTCGTTCAGGAAAATACGACGACATCCAAGGATAATAAGACGGCGACGAGCAAGAAATCGTCGATGGACGCAAGCATAGCGACGTTTTTGTATAGCCCGGCTGCCAGCGGACTTTTGACAAAGGGCGGGCAAATGCCGGCGCTCAAATACAACGCGCAAAACGATTTCAGTGGCGGCGGGACGATCAACAATTCGGAGCAGATCGTGGCGCGGATCACCGTACGCGTTATCGATGTGTTGCCGAACAAGACGCTGGTGCTGGAGGGATCGCGAGAGACGGCCTTTGGCGGTGAGAAGCAGACGGTGATATTGCGGGGCGTCGTGCGGCAGGAAGATGTCGCAGCGAATAATACGGTTTTCAGTTACAACGTGGCGGATGCGAAGATTCAGGTGATCAATAAGGGCTCGATCTCGGATACGCAACGCAAGGGTTGGTTCACAAAGATTTGGGACTTTTTAACTCCGTTTTGAGCCATGCTATCGCCAAAAAGAACATTGAAGAGCAACGGCCCGCGCCGTCTCGGAAAAAAGCGGCAGAGGACAGCCGCACTCCAAGACGCTGACGCGTTTTCTCACATGCCTGGCCATCCGCGAGGTTTTGGAGCGCGGATGTCCTCGACCGCTTTCTTTGTCAGCCTTTTGATGGTTTTCCTCGCGACGTCCGCGAACGCAACGGGAGTTCGGGTGCGGGATTTGGCGATTGTAGCGGGAGCGCGGGACAACCAGTTGGTTGGCTATGGTTTGGTTGCGGGGTTGGCGGGAGATGGTGATAAGGACCCGGTTTATTCGAAGCAAACTATCGCAAATATGTTGCAGCGCTACGGAATCAATATTCCGCCATCGACAATTTCCTCAAAGAATGTGGCGATCGTGATGGTGACGGCGGACATTCCGGCTTTCTTCAAACCGGGCGAGCGGTTGGACGTGCAGGTGGCTTCGATGGGCGATGCGAAATCGTTGCAGGGAGGCGTGCTGTTGCAGACTCCGCTTTTGGGCGCGGACAACAAAGTTTATGCGGTCGCGCAAGGACCGGTTTCGGTTGGCGGTTTTAGCGCGGGGCCAGGCGGGGGAGGGGGCGCAACGGTGACGAAGAATCATCCGACGGCTGCGCAGATTATTGGCGGTGCTTTGGTCGAGAGAGAAATTCCAACGACGATTGTCCGGAATGACACAATCGAGTTGCTATTGCGGGAGCCCGGATTTACGTCGGCGGCGCGGATGGCGGACGCGATCAATGCAATGTTCGCGGATAGCGCACGGGCAGTGGATTCGACTTCAGTGCAGGTGAAAATTCCAAAAGGCGCCGAGGGCGCGCCGGTTGATTTCATTGCGCGGTTGGAGAGCATCGAAATGACGCCGGATACTCCGGCGCGGATTATCATTAACGAAAAGACGGGGACGATTGTCGCGACCTCTCGGATTCGGATTTCAAGCTGTGCGGTTTCGCATGGAAATATCACGATTAATGTGTCGTCGACGCTGGATGTATCGCAGCCGGGGCCGCTGAGCAATGGGGGGCAAACTGTGGTTACGCCGCGGACAACGACGCAGGTCACCGAAAACAAGTCTTCGGTTGTAGCTTTGCCGGAGCTGCCGACGGTGGAGAAGGTCGCGCAAGCGTTAAATACGCTGGGAGTCACCCCGCGCGATATGATGGCCATTTTTCAGGCGATGAAGCAAGCCGGAGCGTTGCAGGCCGAATTAATCATTCGATGATATGGAGATCACAAGCGTCCAGAATCATCTGAAAGCTTCGCAACTGCCGCCGGAACAGTTGGCGAACAATCACTCATTGAGTGAATCGGAAAAGATTACTGAAGCAAGCCGGCAGTTTGAGGCCCTATTGTTGCGGCAAATTTTACAGGCGACGCAGAAAACGGTGATCAAATCGAAGTTCGCCGACGATTCGGCTGCCGGAAGCATTTATCGGGACATGATTACGAATCAGTTGGCAGAGAGCATTTCGAAGTCGGGGACGTTTGGCTTGGCGAAGTCGTTTGAGCAGCAATTGACGGCTGCCGGGCATAAGGCGCACCCGGGCGGAAGTTCCAAGCACCAAGCCCCAAGCTCCAGAGAAATTCCAAAAATCAAAGACCAAACAATTAAGCATTTGGGCAGTGATCCTGCTCTGTGACGCGAATGTCCAAAGATATTTGAAAAAAAGAATTTACGAACCAAGCGATAGCACGCATTCATGAACGAACTTTTGCAACATTTGATTGAGGCTTTGAGAGAGGAATTGAAGCAATACGGCGAGATGCTGGCATTGCTCGATCATCAACAGGAATTGGTGATGCATCGCCAAGCGCCGGAGTTGCTGCAAAGCGTATCAGCGATCAACGCACAGGCAGAAACGCTTCATGCTGTTCGACGGGAACGGGAGCAACGACGACGTTGCTTCGCGCTAAAGGTAAACGCGGTGGAGAACGCGGAATTTGTGGTGCTGATACCGCTGATGCCGGCGGATTACCGGCCGTTGCTGCAAGCATTGGTGCAGGAGAACAATGAACTTTTGGTGCGGGTCCAGCAGCGAGCGCGGCAGAATCATTTGCTGCTCAGCCGGGCGGTCGAGTTGATGCAGCGATTTATGAGTTCACTATTTCCGGGCGCGAATCCAGGAACTTACAACGATGACGGCCACGTGCTGGCCGGGAGCGTGCAACCGCACGCCCTCTACGACGCAGTTGGGTGATTTATGCTAGGATTATTTGCCACCTTGAATCTCGGGGCGAGGGCGCTCGAAGCGCAGCGGACGGGCGTGGAAGTCACCGGCCAAAATATCGCTAATGTCAATACTCCGGGATACGCGCGTCAACGCGTGCAATTGCAGACGAACGTCGGACTGCGGACATCGGCGGGAGTAGAAGGGACGGGGGTCTATGTTGCTGGAATTCAACAGCTACGCAGCGCGCTGGTTGATGGCCAGATTCAAAACGAGTCGAGTGTCGGCAGTTATTGGCTTTCACAACAAAATGTTTTGCAATACGCGCAGGGTGGACTTGGCGAGTACATTGATAACCAGACGCAGGGTGTGAGCGGGTCGGCTGCGACCGGGACTGGTGCGCAAGGGTTGGGGTCTGAACTGAACGGCCTTTTTAACGCATTTCAAAGTGTGGCGACATCGCCTTCGTCAATGACGGAGCGCCAGGCGCTGCTTAGCCAGGCGCAAAGCATGGCGTCGCGTTTCAACCAAATTTCGGGGCAACTGAGCAATTTGCATGATGCGCTGAACACATCTATTAACAGCGACGTTTCATCGGCAAACAGCTTGTTGAAGGATATTGCGGATTTGAATGGACAGATCTCGACATCAGAAGTTGGCGGGGGAACGGCAAATGACTTGCGCGACTTGCGGCAACTGAAGCTGGAGGATCTTTCGAAACTGGTTAAAATTCAATCCAGCACTGCGACGGATGGAACGGTGGATGTGAGCATCGGTGGAACGACGCTGGTGTCGGGACGCCAGCTTCAGGATACGTTGCAGACCTATGATGCGGGTGGAGGTCAATTGTTGGTTCGCACAGCGACAGGTGGCACGCCGCTGACCTTAAGCGGCGGGTCAATTTCGGGAACCATTGATGCACGAGATGGAGGATTGGCGACTTTGCGGAATAGCTTGGATTCGCTGGCGGCGAATTTAGTTACGACGGTGAATAATGTGCACCGCGCGGGCTTTGGGCTGGCGGGTACGACCGGCCAGGATTTCTTCACGGGCACAGATGCGGCGAGCATCGGTGTTAATGCGGCGCTGACGAACGATCCATCGCTCATACAGGCTGCTGGAATGAGCGGGGCGACTGGTGACAACACCGTCGCATTGCAGTTGGCACAACTTGCAACCCAACCAAATGCCGGATTGGGAAATCGGACTTTCAGCGATTCGTACAGCCAGACGGTGACTGCTCTTGGACAGTCATTGAGCGATGCGAACACTCAGAGCGCCAACAGCGATGCGGTGCAGAACATGTTGCAACAGCAGCGTGATTCGGTCAGTGGCGTGTCGATCGATGAAGAAATGTCGAATCTGGTTCAGTACCAGAAGGCGTATGATGCTTCCGCGCGGATTGTGACAACGGTGGCTCAGATGCTGGATACGGTGTTGACCATGGGGGCGACTCCTTAACGGCTGAATAAATCCGAATGTATGCGAGTAACTGGAAATTTCTTTAGCAATACGCTGGCGGCGCAATTGAACGTGCTGGCGGCGAGGCAATATCGACTGCAAAACCAGGCGACTACCGGCCAACGCATTCATGCGCCAGAAGACGATCCTGCCGCGATGCAGCGAACCCTGAATCTGCGAGCAGAGCAGCAGTCGAATCAGCAATACGCAAACAATATTTCAGATTTGAAGGATCGAACGAGTGCGTCGTTCGACGTGCTTCAAGCGGTGCAAAAGATTTCAGATCGTGTCGGTGAAATTGCGACGCTGGCTGATGGGACAAAATCTCCAGCAGACTTGAAGAGTTATGCGACGGAATTGACGCAGCTTATCCAACAGGCGGCGCAGTTGATGAATGGCAAACAGAACGGCAGTTTTCTTTTTGGCGGGACGAAATCCGACCAGCCTCCCTTCTCTGTGACAACGGACGCGAACGGAAATGTCACGGCCGTAACTTACAATGGAAACAATAATGTAACGAGCGCGGAAATTGCGGCTGGTCAGACTATTTCTGCGGATGTGCCGGGAGAAAATAACTCGGGGAGCGGTCCGCGAGGGATTGTGACTGACAGCCGGAGCGGGGCGGATTTTTTTAATCATCTCATTTCATTGCAGAATCATTTGCTGGCGGGAGACACGGCTTCAATTGCGAGCACGGATCGTCCGGCGCTGGCAAAGGATGAGGAAAATTTTCTATATCATATCAGCAATAATGGCGCGGTGCAGACGCGATTGGATACGGCGGCGGCAATTGCCGACACGCAATCGACGTCCCTCGATAAGATGGTTTCGAAGGAAACCGATGCGGATATTACCGAGACTTTGGTGCAATTAAACCAGGCGCAGTATGCGTATCAAGCGGCGCTGCAGAGCGGGGCGAGTATCATGAAGATCTCGCTGCTGGATTTCTTGCACTAAGCGGTAAGCCTTTGAGCAAACTCGATTTGGTTCCTCGCTGTTTTCAGCGGAATGGCAAGAAATGGAATAAAAAAAGATCACCGCGGATGGGTGGAGATGGGAGCGGATCGGTGGACCGGGGACTTGCTCGTTTTGCCTGCACATTTCGTATCTTTCATAGTAGTGTATTCTTTCTTTTGGGACCGCCAGTTTAGAGCTCGGTCCTTCTACCTTAAGGAAGGAAGTTCATTTTTTGCAGACGCTCGCGTTGCAAGTCAGGACGGGACAGGGAGTTAGCCTCGATTTCGGAGTTCAAATTTCGGACGAAGGGTGTTCTCCGTACAGGGCGCTACCCCGAAAGCTTCGGGACTACACTGCCTAGCCCGCTTGTACAGAATGGCGATTCAGGGTGCTACATTTCAGAAATCCTGCTGGAAGCCCGCGACCGGTTAGGTTCAAATATTGCCCCCGGCAATATTTCTCCACTTCAGACCTGATTTTGCCGGGAGCCATCCAGATGGAGCGGAGCCGATCAACTGAGTTGATCGTTTTTGCCTGTTTTTCGGGGATCCGGCAGAAATCGCCGAGCGTGGCACACCCGGTGCTAAATGAGCCCCGGAATGAAATGTATTTGCGAAGTTGAATCTGAAGCGCCCGCGGCAACCAGTTCCAGTGAAGTCCGGCTGCCGATGGGACTGCTGGGTTTCGAGCACATCAAGGAGTATTCGCTCCTGGCGAACCCCGACGAGCAGCCGTTCGGCTGGCTTCAGGTGAGGGGCAATCCGTCATTGGCGTTTGTCGTTGTCGATCCGTTTCTGGTCGTAACGAACTACAAACCGGAGATCCCGCAGCCCGATGTTGATTTTTTGGGGCTGACCCAGCCGGAGGACGCGGCGGTGTTCAATATCGTCACCGTCCATGGACCGAACCGCGCGACGGTTAATTTGAAGGGTCCGATTGTCATCAATCGTCGCACCCACGTTGGCAAGCAAGTAGTGATTGCGAATGCGCCGGAATATTCTGTGCACCACCCCTTGCCGGTCGTTTCTGAAGTAACGGCTTAATCCCGCGAACGAACACCTGCCCATGCTGATTTTATCCCGCAAATCTGGTGAGAGCATCATCATTGACGGGCGTATTCATGTAAAGATCGTCCGCGTCGAGGGCGACGTGGTAAAGATCGGGATCGAAGCGCCTGCGGATGTGCCGGTCCATCGCAAAGAAGTTTATGAAGAAATCCAGAGCAGCAACCAGCGCGCGTTGATTCGGGAGAGCGTTTCGTTGCCCAAACTGGCGACCGGAATTTCCAAACCCAACCCGTCAACTCAGCCGGTCCTCGTGGCCGCAAAAGCAGAACAAAATGCAAAAGTACTATGATAATTAATACCAATATCGCGGCCGAGATATCGTCACACAACCTGTTGGCCCATCAATCGATGCTCAGCAAGTCGCTGGCGCGGCTGAGTTCCGGTTCAAAGATTATCGAGCCTGGCGACGATGCAGCCGGTCTGGCGGTGGGTTCGCGGCTCGATGCGCAGGTGATGCGGATCAACGCGGCTTCGGACAATGTTGCCAATGCCGTTTCATTCACGCAGACACAGGATGGCTATTTGAAGAAGATTGCCGGGGCGTTGAATCGGATGAGCGAATTGTCGATTGCAGCCCAGGACGTGACCAAATCGGATGCGGATCGCTCCTTGTATCAGAGTGAATTCACGCAATTGAGCGCGTACGTTGCGAGCGCAGGAACGAAAGATTTCAACGGAGTCAGCCTGTTTTCAACGACACCGCTTAACGTCACCTTGGATTCCGAAGGCAATACCTTCACGATGGCAGGCATTGACCTCGCGGCGACGACTTACACGGACGCGCTCGCGGGCTCAGTCGCGACGACAACCGCGGCGCAGGCAGCGCTGACGGTGGTGAAGGCTGCGATTACGCAGCTTTCCGACGATCGCGCGACGATTGGCGCTTATCAATCGCGGTTGAATTCGACGGCGGATCAATTGACGGTCAGCAAAGAGAATCTCACGGCGGCGTCCTCGCGGATTCAGGACGTGGATATTGCGACAGAGACGACCGAGTACGCGAAACAGAATATTATGGTCCAGGCCGGCACTGCGATGCTGGCGCAGGCCAATCAGTTGCCGCAGACGATGTTGCGGTTGCTGCAGTAAACGATGTCCAGCGAATTTCGTCGGTCGCCATAGAACGGCGAGACCGCTGGCTCCTTCCACGGGCGGACCGAGTTAATCCGGTCCGCCTGCTCAAAAAACTCACGGACGATGACATGGCGATTTCCTTAGACAGCGGCTTGAGCCTGGAGATAGGCGAGCATAGCTACATTCACGACGCAAAGATTAGGAATCCGAGCGGAGCGTTGACGCGGATCAGGATCGGGAAGTTTTGTTCGATAGCGACCCATCTAACCGTTATTGGATACGACCATCACAGCGAATGGATTTCAATGTATCCGTTCCTGGATGACGGGAATCGGGAAAAATGGCCGGGCACGAATGGAATTGCTTATCCTCAAGCTGCCGAATTCGGGAGCAACAAAAACCGAGGGGATATTGAAATCGGGAACGACGTCTGGATCGGCTATGAAGTAAAGATTTTCAAGGGAGTGACGATCGGAAATGGGGCGGTTATCGGGGCTTGTTCATTGGTCAACAAATCAGTCGAACCCTACACAATTATTGCCGGAATTCCGGCGAAGCCGATTCGAAAACGGTTCCCGGATAAGGAGATTGCTTTCCTCGAAAAGATCAAATGGTGGGATTGGCCGGCGGAAATGATTAACCGCTACATGGCGTCGCTTTGCAGTGGTAGTATTGCCGAAATGGAGGCGAAGCTGGAGCAGGAGGAGCAGGTCAATAATACGCTCGATTTGTGCAACGAATGTCTGAACCGAGGGGAATTTCCGGCTGCGCTGGAGGGTTTATCCCGCGCGCTGACGCTTGCGCCACGACATCCTCAGATACTGAGCAATCGCGGCCAGTTGCGCCTATTCCTGAAGGATTGCGATGGCGCGAAAGTTGATTTTGCGGAGGCATTGATTGTGGATGCCGGTTGCGCCGCGGCTCATTCGGGAATGGCGCGGTATCATTGGGAGAAGGGCCTGCATGAAGAGGCTGAGGCGTGCGCCAATCGCGCATTGACCATCAATCCCGCGGATGAAGATGCGATGGAGGTTTTATCGGCAGTCAAAAGGCAAAACGGACACAAAAAATCAGTTTTCGCTTTTTCTGTATCCACGCGTGAAAATGTAGCTCCACAGGCCAATGAAACCTCTGCGAAGGCCGCGATCACGACGAATTCCCACGAGTTGGCCGTACAAGGCTTGCGGCAATTCCTGGCTGCGGGGAATGAATACCTGGCGGATGTCGAACCGCCGGAGTTGACTGAAGCAAATCTTCGAAACAGCCGAATTCTTCCCAGCCGAGAGCACCTCCTGCCGTTGATGCTGAAGGGAGGAGTCTGCGCGGAAGTTGGGTCGCAGACGGGAGACTTTGCGAAACAAATCTTTTCAGTGCTTCAGCCGGCGAAGCTTCACCTTTACGACATTGATTTCACATTATTCGACCGGGCCCATTTTGAATCGGCTATCAACAAAGGACAGGTGGAGCTGCACGAAGGCGATTCGTCGTCGCTGCTGGGGCGGATGCCTGACCGGCACTTCGATTTCATCTACGTGGATGGCGATCATGCTTATGAGGGAGTCGTACGCGATTTAGAGCAGGCTGCGCGCAAGGTCAAAGACGATGGCTGGATTGTTTGCAATGATTACACGCTCTACTCGCCGCTGGAGAAGGCGAAGTACGGTGTGTATCGGGCGGTGAACGAATTTTGCCTCAAGCACGATTTCGAGATCGTTTATCTGGGCCTGCATTTTTGGGGTTACCACGATGTGGCGCTGCGAAAACGACAGCAAAATGGAGAGGCGGTATCGCATGATGTATCAAATGGCTCTGGCCACCGCCGGAGTGAGAGTTATTTGATGCGGAATGGAGTAGATATTTCGATAAACAAAAATGGCAACGGGCCTGCCAGCGCGGCTTTGAATGGGCATAACGGGGCCGCAAAGTCTCCTGAGATTCAGCGACATATTTCAGCGAAATCAGAATCCGGTTTTCCCGGCCCAGGCCGGGCCCTGGAAATCATTGAGGAAATAGGGCAGGGGGATGAAATGTTCGCCGGCGATAAGGCGCATTATTTTGGCGTCGGCGAGTCCGCGTTGCGATGTATTCAAGCCGGAATGTTCAGCGCCAACAAACAAAGTGACACGGTTCACAGGATTCTTGACTTGCCGTGCGGACACGGACGTGTGATGCGATTTCTGAAGGCGTCGTTCCCCCAGGCGCAATTGACGGCTTGCGATCTCAATCGCGGAGCAGTTGATTTTTGTGCCAAGACTTTCGGCGCGCAGCCGGTTTATTCAAATACGGATGTTAGCCGCATTTCGGTCGGAGGGACGTTTGATTTGATTTGGTGCGGTTCGTTGCTGACCCACCTGCGACCTGAAGGTTGTTCGGATTTTGTGCGGTTTTTTGATTCATTACTCAACCCGGGCGGTTTGGCGATTTTCACACTGCATGGCCGATGGGTGGAGCGGTCGCTGGCGACGGGCCGATATAAATACGGCCTGCGTGACGAAGACGTCCACAATTTGCTGCAGCAATATTATCGGACTGGCTTCGGCTATGCGGACTATCCCGGGACGACCGGTTACGGAATTAGTGTTTCATCACCGAGCTTCGTGCAGTCGGAACTGATTTCATTGCCGCTGTTGAAGTTGGTCGGCTATCACGAAAAAGGCTGGGACAATCACCAGGACGTTGTCTGCTTGCAAAAGCAGACGCCTGCGGAGCCGCTCGGATAACGCAAGCACAATCAGTTCTCATCATGAATTCACCTCTGACACAAGCCGCCTCTCCGGCGGCGCGGCTGCGTTTCGCGCTGTACACCAGTTCGCTGGGCAACTATTTCTTTCACGAAATCCGTGACCTGATTGGCGCGGGCCTGGAGGAGCTCGGATATGCAACCGAGTTTCGCGATGAGCGAGGCGGGTTCACCAAAGATGCTGATTGGCATATCGTCATCGCGCCGCATGAATTTTTTGAACTTGGCGCTGGCCGAAATTTGGTTGGGCAGAAATGGCCGGCACAACTGATCCTTTTCAATACGGAACAGCCGTCCACCTACTGGCTGAAGCTCTCGGCAAAACATTTCGATCGCGCGGCTGCGATCTGGGACATCAATTTTGAATCCTCGTTGCGCATTTGCAAAAGTGGCTACCGATGCAAGTACCTGCCGCTGGGGCATGTTTCAAAATCTCCGATGCTGCAAGAGGTAAAGAACCTGCCGCTCCATGCGGAAACGCGGCGGTTGGCGGCTGAGATTCGTGAGCAGTCCGGTTTTCATCAGTCGTTTAGCGACCGTCCAATTGATTTGTTGTTTTTGGGCCACGCTTCGCCACGCCGCGAACAGTATTTTGCGCGCTACGCGGACCAGTTAAATCGGTTGAATTGCTTTTTCCATAAACCGGCAGCGACGCGCCCGATGATTCCGGGGCAAACGACGTCGATGAATACTTTGACGTCGGTCGGGCTGGCGCAGCGAAGCAAGATTCTGCTTAATATCCATCACGGAGTTGATCGGTATTTTGAATGGCACCGCATTGTCCTTCTCGGCATTGCCCAGCGAACGCTCGTCATCACGGAACCCTGCACGTTTGCACCGCCATTTCAGGCGGGAGTGGATTTTGTCGAAGCGCCTCTCGATGAGTTGCCGGATCGAGTCGATTACTACGTGCGCTCTGAAGCGGGTCAAGAGGAAGCTCAACGCATTGTCGACGGTGGATTCGAAACTTTGACGAAACGGTGCCGTCTGGCCGATGTATTGCGGCCGTTGGTTGAGGGGCTGGCCGTGCCTGCGGCAGACCCGGGACATTATTTTCCAATTTGCACGGTTCATTCAGCGAGCGAGCAGCCTTCTTCCATTTGTGTTGTTACACCTGATGTCACGGGCGAAGGCCCATATGCGGGCGGCGGCGCTTCTCAAGTTGCGCTTGCGGATACGCTCACCAAAGCGGGCCATAAAGTTACGTTGCTGCATACGGAAGCACATTTTGGTGAACCCGCCGCTCTGAGTCATTGGCTTAAGCATTTTGCCGAGCGTGGAATTGAGTATGTTTCCCTTCCAAGTGACGCGCAGATTCCGCTCGATGCCTCGGAAGCGTGCGCCCGTTCTTACGAGACTTACCTTTGGTTGCGACGGCAATCGTTTCAGGCGGTTCATTTTCCGGACACGCACGGCATTGGCTTTTACAGCCTGCTGGGCAAGCGGCAGGCGTTGGCGTTCGAAAGCACACGGTTCTGCCTGCAGGCACACGGGCCGCTTGCATGGTGGCGGCAAGCGGGCAAGGAATTCGTCACGAATCCGTACGAACTGGAACTCGATTTCATGGAGCGCGAGTGCTTCCGTCTCGCCGACGCGATGACGACGGGCAGCGACTTCATGTTGCGATGGTTGGAGGAGCAAAAGTGGGAATTGCCGTGCGAACGATTGCTGCGTCCCGACCCGATTTCGATCGGAACAGGAGCATCCGCTACTGCGTCGCGGCGGGTTCGTGAGCTGGTCTATATTGGCCCGCTCAATCAGTGCCATTCTTTGGCGCTGTTTTGTGACTCGTTGGATCGGCTGGGACGCGTGGACGTGGGGAGCGTGTCGGTAACATTCGCGGCCAATGCAGGATCGCCGATGAGTCAGAAAGCAGCGCTTTATTTGCAGCAACGCGCTCGAAATTGGTCTTTTTCCTGGCGGGTTTCGATTGTCAATTCGGCAGTGGGGTATGTCCAGGGTGATGGCCGATTGGCCGTGATTCCGTCGGTGATGGAAAACTCGGCAAGCTTACTGCGGCAGTTTTTGGCGCTTGGGATTCCGTTCGTCTCCGTGAATGATGGCGGATTATCGGAGTTGATCGAGCGCGCGGACCATGCAAACGCATTATTTAATGGCAGCGCAAAGGAATTGGCCGCGACGTTGCAAAAAGTTATAGCAGAAGGAGCCACGTCCGCGCGACCAGCGTCGGGAATTTCTGAACGAATTCAACGCTGGTTAAAGTGGCAGCAGGAATGGACTTCTCAGGCCCCTCCGGTGCCCGTGGAAGGCGCTGCGAAGGCCTCGAATTCAACGCCGCTCGTCAGCGTTTGTCTCGTGCATTTCAATCGGCCTGAACTCTTAATGCAGTCACTCGCCTCACTGCACGCCCAGGATTATCCGAATTTCGAAGTTGTGCTCGTGGATGACGGCAGCACAAAACCCGAAGCGCTTGAATTCCTCGCGAATCTTGAACCGGAGTTCAAACAGCGCAACTGGCAAATTATTCGGCAGGAGAATCGCTATCTGGGTGCGGCGCGGAACGCCGGTGCGCGCCATGCGCGAGGGGAATACCTCGTATTCATGGATGACGACAACTTCGCCAAGCCGAATGAACTCTCGACGTTCATTCGTGCGGCTCTGAAAACGGGCGCTGAGATTCTAACTTGCGCGATGGACTTATTCACTGGGGCTGAGCCGCCAAGTCCCGCCCGCAAGCCGAAGGTGCGCTGGATATTTCTGGGCGGCGCCGCAGCAACGGGCGCGATTCGCAATTGTTTTGGTGATGCCAACTGCTGCATTCGCCGTGATACGTTCTTGAAAATCGGCGGATTCACCGAAGATTACGGAATAACACACGAAGATTGGGAGTTTTATGCGCGTGCCGTTTTACAAGGGTGTCGAATGGAGACGTTGCCGGAAGCACTGTTCTGGTATCGCGTGGCAGATGACAGCATGATTCGCAGCACGCCTCTTTACGCGAATCTGCAGCGCAGTCTTCGGCCATATCTCGCCGCGGTGCCCGCGCAACTTCAGGGGTTGGTGCATTACATTCAAGGAATCACCTGTTCTCAACCCGAGGAAATTCTGCCGGTTGCAAATTACGAGAGCCTGCTTCGACTCCATCGCAGATTGTTGACCGTCGGCCAGGAGATGCTTCGGACGGGCCAGACCAAAGCCGCTGAAAGTTTATTTCTCGAAGTGCTGCAATCGGCCGAGACTGCCGGGCAACCGGCCTTGCTGCTCCAGACGTTGCTCGACGTGGGTCGTGCGATGGCCGAGAGCGATCGCCGCGAGATTGCCATTAAGATTCTTGAGAACGCTGTGGCATTAGCGCGGACGGCTTCAGATCCACTCGCCTTGAAAGACGCGCAACGGCTGCTTTCGAATGCAAAAGGGCGTGGGAAGTTCAACGGGCCAAAGTCCGGCACGGAATTTGTGCGAAAAATCGCGGGTGTTTCGCCGCCAAAAAAAGAGGTGGCCAATCTGAACATCATCGAGCGCGCGCCAGCGAATCCTGTTGTCAGATCGGATTCGGACGCGCCGAAAGCAAACGCGAAAAGCAGCAGCGACAACGAATCGGCCAATCATTCCGAAAAGCCGCTCGTGACAATAATAATCCCGACGTTCAACAATCTCGGGCTCACCCGCCAATGTCTCGAAACGATATTCTCGAATACGCGCGCCGGCAGTTATGAATTGATGGTCGTGGATAACGCTTCCACTGATGGCACTCCGGCATTCTTACGCGAGCAGGAAAAAGCCGGCCGCCTAAAACTCATTTCCAATGTCCGAAACGAAGGCTTTGCACGCGCGTGTAATCAGGGCGCGCAAGCTGCAAACGGTCCGCTGGCGCTGTTTCTCAACAACGATACAAAAGTGACTTCGGGCTGGCTTGACGCCATGATTGGTGCCGCGCGCCGGCCACAAGTTGGGATTGTCGGCGCAAAGCTGCTCTATGCAGATGGACGGATTCAACATGCGGGCATCGGTTTTATCAACGGCGTTCCGGATCATCCAAACCGCCATGCTCAGGCCGACGCTCCGGAAGTGAATCAATCTCGCGAGTTGGACATGGTCACCGGCGCATGCCTCCTGATCCGGCGCGAGCTATTCCTGAAGCTTGCTGGATTTGACGAGGCGTACCGCAATGGCGTTGAGGACATCGATCTCTGTTTGCGCGCTCGTGCCGCGGGCTTCAAGGTGGTTTATGAACCGAATGCCGTCGTTTATCACCTCGAAGGCCAAAGCGTGGGACGGTTCAATCACGTAACCGAAAATCTCCAGCTATTCTTCAATCGCTGGGGCAAATTATTTGACGCCAAAAAGCGTTTTGTTGTTCCCAAAGCGCCAGAAATTGTTTCGCCCAGCCGGAGCATTCTTCTTCCGAATCACCAATTGCCAATCACAGTTTCCTGGGAAGGCACGTTCCTTGATTTCGGAAGTCTTTCGCATGTGAATCGTGAGCTGACGAGACAATTGACGAATCAGTCGGCGATCAAACTCAGTCGTGTGTGCAACCAAAATCCGGCTGCTGTTTCCAGCGCGAGTGCGTTCCCGGGGCTGACGTCGGCACTTACGTCCGCATCGCCGAAGGATGTGCAAATCACGGTTCGGCATGCATGGCCGCCGGATTGGCAGCGTCCGACTCGCGGCGCGCTTGTCGTGATTCAGCCTTGGGAGTTTGGCGCGTTGCCTCAAGAGTGGGTGCGGCAGTCGGCGCGGGTGACGGAATTCTGGGTTCCTTCTCAATGCGTTCGGCAAATGTATATCGACTCGGGTGTTGCGGCTGACAAAGTCAGGGTGGTTCCGAACGGCATCGATCCAGAAAAATTCAATCCGCAAGCGAAAGCGATGCAGCTCGCGACGAATAAGAAATTCAAATTCTTGTTCATCGGCGGCACGATCCATCGTAAAGGCCCCGATCTACTCTTGAAGGGCTATCTGGAAAATTTCACCGCTCAGGACGATGTTTGTTTGGTCATCAAAGACTTCGGCGGGCAGAATGTTTATGCTGGCCAGACTTTCGAATCACAGATTCGCGCTGCTCAAGCTCAGCCCAATTCGCCTGAGATTCTATATCTGAACGAAGAGTTGCCGCCGGAGTCGTTGCCCGGTCTATATACTGCGTGCGATTGCTTTGTCCTGCCATATCGCGGGGAAGGATTCGGTTTGCCGGTGCTGGAAGCGATGGCTTGCGGGTTACCCGTAATTACCACTGCGGGCGGCGCGACTGACGATTTTGTGCGGGATGAATTTGGCTTCCGGATTCCTGCGCGACGACAGGTTTTCGGCCAGGAAGTGAGTGGGATGAAGCTGGCTGGTCCTGGTTGGATGCTTGAACCGGACCTTGAAAAGTTGGGTGAGAGAATGCGTTGGGTCGCGGCTCATCTGGAGGAGGCGTGGGAACGTGGCCGTTTGGCGAGCGAGTTTGCCAGGAAGGAATATACGTGGGAGAAATCTGCGGGGATTGCGGCGCAACGAATTCGAGAAATTGCCGCTGCTGTGCCGGACAAAACGCAACTTGCAAAATCAACGCCTCGTAAGGCTGCGCCTATTGTTCTTCCTTCCTGTGCGAAGATCGCGCATTTACCCGAAGGTCGCGAACTTCTTCGTCAGAAAAAATTCCAGCAATCCTGGGAAGCCACACTCGCTGCGCTCTCGCGGCGGCCATTCCATCCCGAAGCCTATTTACTGCTGGCCGAGATTTCGCAGGCGGTTGGCGACGGCGAGAATGCTCGCCTCTGCGCGGAACACGCTCGACGACTGGCGCCGGATTGGAAGCCAGCGAGACAGATGTTGAATCAGCGGCTAAAAGGCGGCTCACATCCGACTTGGCTGCAGCTCCCGAACGCTCTCTCTTCTGGTCACGCATTACGCATCACGCATCGCGCTCACCGCCTCTCCATCTGTCTCATCACCAAAAACGAAGAGCGTTTCCTCGGCCAATGTCTCGCATCCGTCAAAAACATCGCTTCACAGATTGTTGTTGTGGACACAGGTTCGACTGATCGAACGATTGAAATTGCCCAAGAACACGGCGCGGAAGTGCATCAATTTGCGTGGTGCGATGATTTCAGCGCGGCGCGAAATGTGGCCTTGGAACATGCGATTGGCGATTGGGTGCTGATGCTCGACGCAGACGAAGAGCTATCTACTGACGCCCTTGAAAAGCTGCGCGCGCACTTAAACGAGCCAAAGGTCATCGCCTGGCGTTTGCCCATTGTCGATGTTGGCCGCGAAGGAGAAGGTTGCTCGCATGTGCCACGGCTCTTTCGCAATGCGCCGGGGCTTTTTTATATTGGCCGAGTGCATGAACAGGTGTTCAGCAGCATCGAAGTGCGTCGGGAAGAGTGGGGTCTGGAAAATCGAATCGGCGCAGCGAAACTGATTCACCACGGTTACACTGCGGAAATCACGCGCGACCGCAATAAAGTCGAGCGCAATCTCCGCCTGCTGGAGCTGGCCATCGAAGAACTTCCGGGCGAACCGCATCTCCTGATGAATCTCGGACTCGAACTCAGCCGGTCGGGACGGGAAGCCGAGGCTCTCGACAAATATCGTGAAGCCTTCGAGGTGCTCTCTTCAAAGCCGGCCAAAGAGATTGTGCCTGAATTGCGGGAGACACTGCTGACGCAATTTTGCACGCGCCTGACCGCGGCAAAACGATTCGATGAAATTGTGCGCATTCTCACGTCGCCGATGGCCAGTGCAGGCGAAGGGCTCACGGCTTCACTGCATTTTTCGCTCGGTTTGGCCCACATGGAACTTGGTCAACTCGCCGAAGCCGCAACTCAGATGCAACAATGCCTTGCGAAGCGAAATCAGCCCAGTCTTTCGCCGATTAACAAGGACATTGCCACCGCCGCGCCGCATCATTGCCTGGCTTTATGTCATGGCCAACTTGGCGATGGCGCCGCCGCCGAGAGAGCGTTTGAGGCTGGCCTCAAGGAGACTGGTCACACGGCAACGTTGCGGCTTGATTACGCCCGATTCCTGCTTGGTCAGCGCCGTGCCGTCGATGCACTCCATCGCGTTCACGAAGTCGTCGCCGAGAATTCTCAAAATGCTGCCGCATGGCGTTTTGGAGGACAGATCGCACTCAGCCAGCCTGAATTTCTGGAGTTCGCGTGTGATTGGACCAGCGAAGGTGCAGGCGCTTTGCCCAATGATCTCGTTCTCGTCGCCCAGCGCGCTGAGGCTTTGATGTTAAGCCAAAATACTTCTGCCGCGTGTGAACTCTGGAAGCGCGTTTCTGATATAGACCGCCAACCACGTATCATTGCCGCGCTGGTGCTTTGTGAATTGATCGCCGGTAACGTCACAGTCTCGCTGCAGGGCGACACGGAAGCTGCGGCATGCAGCCGTTCGTTCATTGAATGGTATCGCAAGCTCGTGGGATTTCGCGCGCAAGAAACGATCGTGCAGCTCAATGGAAAAGTTGGCGATCTTCGAAGCGTCCTGCCCGATGCCGCTCGCATTATTGAATCCGTAATGTCCGAAGCCGGCCGCGCGGAGGTGGCCGAAGTTTGCACAAAGTAACGGTGAAGCTATTAGCGCTTATCAGTGTTCATTAGCGGTTTGCTTTCTTCTACCGCTTTCACACAACGTCCGCAAATCGTCGGATGTTCTGGAGTAGATCCAATATCAGTTTCCCAGTGCCAGCACCGCTCGCATTTCTGGCCGTCGGCTTTGCTCACGGAAACGCTGGTTGAAGCGTCACCATTGAATTGGATTTCAAGCTGGGAGACGTTTAACAACTCCCGCACTGCGTCCTGATGCGGTTTCACGAGGTCGAGAGCGGAGCCTCCGCAAAATGTAAGTTTGGCTTCGAGCGATTTGCCGATTTGTTTGGCCTGACGCGCTTTTTCCAATTCCGGCAGCGCCAACTGGCGCAGATCGAACAAACGCGCCCAGGTCGCTCGCTCAACTTCCGAGCGATCAAAATTAGCGTGTTGCCAGGTGACTTCATGGACAGATTCAAATTGCTTGCCCGGCACGAACTCCCAGGCTTCATCCGCGGTGAAAGACAGAATTGGCGCGAGCATTTCGCACAGGCGCGCGACCATCTTATGCAGTGCGGTTTGAGTCGAGCGCCGGCGCTGAGAATTTGCGGGATCGGTATAGAGGCGATCCTTCACCACATCGTGATAAATTGAAGATAGTTCAACCGCGACGAATTGGCTGACTTTTTGATAAACAACATGAAATTCGTAATCGTCGTAGGCTTTGGCGACGTCCTGTTCCAACTTCGAAAACTCGCCGAGAATCCAACGGTCCAGACCGGTCAGCTTATCGTCAGGGACAGCGTGTTGACCTGGATCGAAATCGTACAGATTTGAGAGTTGATATCGGAGGGCGTTCCGCAACCCGCGATACGTCTCGGCGACCTTGGCGATCCGCTCATCGCTGACGGTGATGTCGCTGCGAAAGTCTTGTGAAGCGACCCAAAGCCGGACAATGTCCGCACCCCACTTTTTGATGTAGGCTTCGGACGTTTGGGGCTTTTCGTAACCACCCTGTCCTTGCTTGCTCTTTGAGATTTTTTCACGGTCAGCGTCAACCATGAAACCGTGAGTGAGCACTGCTTTGTATGGCGCGGCACCATTGCCGGCCAGCGAGAGGAGCAATGACGACTGAAACCAGCCGCGATGTTGATCGCTGCCTTCCAAATACATGTCAGCCTGCCATTGCGAGACGGCGTGTTCCGAGTTGCGTGTCGCGTGTTGAAGTTCAGGACGACGCATCAATACCGAACGCGAGGAGGAACCCGAATCAATCCAGACATCCAGCGTGTCGTTCGATTTGGACGCGGCGTCTGGACCTTTCCAATCCGCTGGTTTGAGCAGATTCCACAATTCGGCGTTGGATTTTTCGAACCAGACATTCGAGCCATGCTGTTCGATCAAATCGGCGGCTTTCCGGACGATGCGAGCATCGAGAATCGCTTCGCCGTTCGCGTCATAAAAGGCGGGAATAGGCACACCCCAGGTCCGCTGGCGCGAAATGCACCAATCGGGCCGCGATTGAACCGCGCCGCGGATGCGGTTTATTCCCCAGTCCGGTATCCAGTTGACGCGATCAATTTCGGCCAAAGCTTTTTTGCGGAAGTTATTGTGATCGATTTCGATGAACCATTGGTCCATCGCGCGGAAAATGATTGGGTTCTTGCTGCGCCAGCAATGCGGATAGCTGTGGTGATAATTTTCCTGGTGAAGCAATGCCTTGCGGACGCGAAGTTCGTGCAGCACCGCCTCGTTGGCATCACTTTTGCCGTGTTTCTCGAGAATAGATTTTCCGAGCATCTCCGGAGGCATTTGCTGTTCTGCCGGCAGATCGGTTGTGTGAGTGAATTTCCCATCGTCGTCCACGGGCGAGTAGATCGGCAATCCGTGTTTCAGACCGAGATTATAGTCATCAGTGCCGTGTCCGGGCGCGATATGAACAAAGCCGGTGCCGGTCGCGTTTTCTACGAACGAGTCACCCGCGAAAAGTTTTCCGGTGCGGTTGCAGAATGGATGCTGATATTCGAGCTGGCTGAGGTGGCCGCCATCGAGGCTGCGGACGATTTCATAACCTGCCCAGCCGCATTTTTGCGCGACGGTCGAGAGCAGCAACGCAGATACGATGAGTTGTTCATCTCCAACGTGAACCAGCGAATAGCTGAAGGTGGAGTTGTAAGCGACGGCGAGATTCGCGGGCAGCGTCCAGGGTGTCGTGGTCCAAATGACAATGGATGTTCCGGGATGACCGACGATGGGAAACTTTACATAAACGCTTTGGCTGACGTGGTCGTGATATTCGACTTCCGCTTCGGCCAGGGCAGTTCGGCAAGGAATGCACCAGTAAACGGGTTTTTTGCCGCGATAAACGAACCCTTGTTCGACGATGTCGGCGAATAGTCGCAGTTCATCCGCTTCGTATTCTTTCTTGAGCGTGAGATAAGGGTTTTCCCAGTCGCCGAGAATGCCCAGGCGTTTGAATTGGGTTCGCTGGAGGTCGATGTATTTGCGCGCATAGGCTTCGCAGGCCGTGCGGATGGTCGCGGCGTCGGACGCAGCATTGCCCGCTTTGCGCATCTCTTGAGTCACCTTGAACTCGATCGGCAAGCCGTGACAATCCCAGCCCGGGATGTAAGGGGAGTGGAAGCCGCGCAAGGCCTTGTATTTTACAATGACGTCCTTGAGAATCTTATTGAGGGCCGTGCCGATATGGACATCGCCATTGGCGAAGGGTGGACCGTCGTGGAGGACGAATTTTTCGGCTTTCTCGCGCTGAGATTGAATACGCTGGTAAAGCTGGGCCACTTCCCATTTTTTTAGCCGTTCCGGTTCGCGGGTGACCAGGTCGGCTTTCATGGGAAAGTCGGTTTGCGGGAGATTTAATGTGTTCTTGTAGTCCATCTAAAGTCTCAAAGTAGGCGCAAATTAACAGTGGTGGGGTGGGGTGTCAACGAGGGCAGGGTACGTGATGCGTGTTCCTTGAATTGGGAGGGGGCCTTCATAAAAGTTTTAGTGCAACCGGGTGCAACTGAGTGCAATTTGGTGCAACTTCGGGAAGGCGGAATTCTGACTTGGAGTTGGTAGTCATTCCAGTAACGCATTTGGTTGTTCGGCGGGGCGACCGAGCCGGCGGACGGAAGTGAAATTTCAGTTCAACGCGCATCGAAAAAAAGTGATAGAAAGTGAGATAAAGTGAAATTTCGGGAGTTTTTCATGGATTTTTGGATGCCGTAAGTTTCAGAAGTTTTTCTTTGAATAGCTTTGAAATGCTTTGAAAAAGGGAGTTATTGAATACTTTTTGAGTTTCGATTTTGATTTTTTGAAGGGGACCCGACGTGGCATGGATGCCGCCGAACAGCCGCCAGCTTCGACACAAAATACTTCAGGCGCCGAATTTGGTTCGGATTTCACAAGTTTGAATTTCGGTGCTCTGGTTTTAATTACTGAACTATTTTCATACGCGAAAATTGTAGAAAATGGGGTGGGACATTTACGGTCCCACCCCAACTTAAATTTTTGCGCGGAAGAATAAGTTATGCTACTGCAAGATCGCCCGGCGACTGAGGCAGGAAACGACGGGGACCTGGGGACTGGATTACGCAGCATTTGGCAATGGGTGCGGGCGGGTATGCCGCCAACTGCGTGCGCGAGATTCGGGACAATAGATTATGATATGCGAAAATGCGGGACTGACCAGAACCGACCTTTCCACGGTCTGACCCTGCCCACGCCCGCGACACCGCCCCCTATTTCCTTTTTTTCGACGCCCGAATTTCCAGCCGCAGGTTTTCCACGTCTTTGATTAGACGCCAAAAAGGAACACTCAAAGCTTTTGCGATGCTGTCAGCCGCATTCAGAGTCGGATTTATTTTCAATCGTTCAATCAGTGAAATCATTTTTGGAGCTAAGTCAGCTCGCTCCGCTAATTCTTCCTGAGTCATGTACCGGGCTTTGCGATGCTTACGGACAACTTGCCCGAAAACTTTCGCAAAATCACTGGATAGCATCTTGCCAGTGTGTTTGCGGAAACAAGAAGCGTTACAGGAAGGATATTACCAATTTGATGAGATTTTCCTTGTAAGTTTTCGGCTAAGTGCTCAAATCGGTTTCAGGGGTTGACCGTGGAGGCCAACCGGGGATTCAAAATGAAATCTGTTAGCAACCTAACGCACTCCTATGAAAATACGCATCATTACTCTCTTGGCTCTACTCATCACCCTCTCAGCCCGTGCCGATTGGGAATTAAGCGGACCAGTTACGCCCAGTTATCCAGCAACCTTTTGGAGTTTGGCTCATGGCACAAGTTACCCGCCTACTCCATGCGTCCCATCGCTCTTTGAAAACAACGCCGTCTATCGAATTTCCAATCTGAGCGGTAATCAATACACCTATGATGACCTAGATAATTTTTCGCATACCCCGCCCGAGATGACGACAATGGAATCCGAGGGAGGCGGATCGGGAGAGGGTGACGGTCCAACACCTTTATACGATTACGAACACGATTTCACAAATTTGTGGCTCTCGGTTTCCTACATTACGAATGCGATTGAGAATGTTACGAATTTGCAAGCGGCGGTAGTGATGCACAACACAATAAATTTATTGATGCCGTACGAGATTTTTAGCACTACGGATTTATCAGTCCCTATGTCGAATTGGGTATCGGAAGGAATTTGGATTGCATATTCAACTAATACGCCAGCGAACATTGACGTAGGCGACAGGACCAACCAGAATTTCTTTCGCGCTCGGTTATGGAATGGGCAGTTTACTTACGGAATCCCAAAGTCTGGCGAGCTATTCCTTTTACTTCCTGATACGAATACTATTTCAGCAGTTATTAACGACGTTACTAATCCGATTTCGCCTTTTTATTCAAATTGGGCAATGGCGAGGCTTCCAGCTACTAACGGCAACATACTTCAAACTTACAACTTTAATGCGGGATATTCGCACGATGACAGCGGAGACACAAACTACCTAAAGGATTTTCCGACGCAAAATATTCGAGCGTTCTTAGGATTCTCGGCAACCGCTAGTAACGTGGCCCTCTCGTTTACCGCCATAACGAACGTCGATACGCGAAACTGGCCAAAGTTGTACGACCTCGAATGTTGGCATTGCACAAACCTGATTTCCGCTAAGATTACAGGCTGTCCGCAGTTACACCGTATATGCTTTGAATCCCTTGACGACTTGGCGCATGGGCTTCAAGGCACGTTGGACTTTACAGGCAGCACGAACCTTGCGGACGTTCGTTGTGCCCAAAACGCATTTACTAATATCGTCTTCGGGGGCGCGGGGCCGAAAATCTTTCACCTTTGCACCCGCGATTTACATAACGGCAATAGCCCCCGCTTGCCTAACATGGACTTCTCACAGTTTCCGAGCATGAAAGAGTTATGGGTATGGCGGGATGCGTCGTTCGTTCAACCGCTTGTCTTGACACATACAAACTGTCCTCAATTAACGAGCGCTCAAGCGTACGGAAACTTCTTTTATACGGCTGATTTCGGCGGGCAAACGAATCTGGATAACGTGCTATTAAGCGGCACGGTCCCGGCGACATTAACCAACATCAATATAATAGGATGCACAAAACTTCGGCAGGTTGAAGTAATCGCGCAATCTCTTTCAACGTATTGGGTGGATTCGATTCTAACTAATCTGGATAATATGGGCTACCACGGTAGCAGCATTGACGACGGATTCGAAGTACAGGTTCAAGGTAACGATAGGCCGTCCGTAGAGGGATACAGAGCAGTAAGCAATCTAGTTGCTAAATTGTGGACTGTAAATGTTGCTCCGTTAGCTTCGGGTACTCCGCAAATTCCAACTCTCAGTGTAACAGGCATCACAACGAATTCGGCAACGATTAACTGGACGACCGATATAGCCTCTGATTCGATTGTTTATTACGGGACTACGGATTTCGGTTCATCCGCAAGTGACGGCGCATTAGTTACCAGTCATTCAATTACATTAACCGGCCTGAGCATTGATACGACTTATCATTATTATGTGCATTCCACAGCGAGCGGGAAGACGGGCACAAGTGGCAATCATCAATTTAACACCCTGCCCCCACCGCCCCCGCCCAACACTAACGCAATCTGGTTTACGAACAATTCCACAACCGTTTCGATGCAAGTATTCGCTCCTGCTGCCACAAGCATTACATGGGTTTGGGGCAACGGAACCGTAACGACCAACGTTACGAGTGTCACAACGAATCTTGGCTCTACTTCTTTGTCGAATGCCGTAATAGTTGACCCTGCTACGGCTTTGCTTGGCTTTGGCGCGAGTTGCGGGAATAGCTACAGCGTGTCGAACACTCTGCTAAAAAGCGTTTCGGGCCTGACGAATTATCCTAATCTCGGCTCGCTCTATTTACTAAGCACTTACCTTAACGACCTGAGCCTTGCGAAATGTACTAACCTGACACACCTAGCCCTGATTCACACGGCCCCCTCTACCAATACGGAAAACGGATGGTTTCACGACCTCGCAATAGCGCAAGCAGCAGGCAAGCCAAGTTGCACAGTTACGCCGTTGTGTGACGGCTCTGGCGCTTGTAATAATTTTTACTGTCCCCTGAATCCCGGCCCGACTAACACGGCTCCCGGTTCTGATTATTCGATATTGCAAGGCTTAGGGTGGACTATTACGCCACTAAACTAACAGCTTTTCAGGGCGCGGCGGTTAATGCTGTCGCGCCTTTTTTTCCAGCCGAATACGGCCAGCCCGACGGCCAGCAGTGCGCCTGTAGAGGGTTCGGGAATTGTGGTATAAGTCCAGTATCCCGGCTCAAAGTAAATATCAGGACCAGAGAAAGGCTTTTCGTGTAACAGTCCATCGGAAACAAGCATTTCCACTTGTCGGCTAAAATCATTAAGCTGAAAAACCATATACCAGCCCGAATTGTCCGAGTACACACCGCCAGTCCCGCCGCTAGAGGAATCGCCCCCGTGATACGTTGCCCCTGAAAGGCTACTTACGGACATTGAATCCATGAATAGTTGGCTTGTCCATCGTGCCCCCGGTTGCCACTCGGCCTCTGTGATTTGAAAGCTCGCTTGAAAGTAATTCGAGACACCATGCCAAGTGAATAACATGGTGCCCTGCCCAAAGCACGTCATAGGCAGAAAAAAGCCAAGCAGCAAAATCCTAATCATGCTTTTAGCTTCCTTCCAATGAGTAAGCCAAGACCTGACAGCGCAGCTACGGACGGCTCGGGAATTGCCGAATAGCTCCAGTAGCCGCCTTCTGTATAGTAGAAATCTTGGCCGGGTTGAAACGGGTGCTCAATGATTAGACCCTGCATCGCTCCAATCGGTGGCTCACCGCCCGAAACATTGATTTGTGTGCCGGTTTGAGTGTTGTAGAGAATCATTCCCCAAGACCAAGGATTGAGTCCTCCACCAACGGGGTCCAGCGATGAGTTGTATTTGTATGAAACGCCAGAAAGACTGCTCGTAAACGAAATGGAGTTGAAGAAAATTGAACTGCCTAATTGGGCCCCCGGTTGCATCTCTGCTTGCGTCACTTCAAAAGATGCCTGAAAGAGATTCGATTGACCGTGCCACGTAAAGAGCATCGTCCCTTGTGCGAACGATGAGACGGGCAGCAAGAGTAATGGAAGCAATAGTTTCAGAGAGTTCATACTTTGTAATTCCTTCCAATGAGCGTAAGTATTCCGAGTGTTGAGAGAGCAATTACGGACGGTTCAGGGATTGCCGTATAGGTCCAGTATCCCGGCTCAAAGTAAATGTCTCCCCCGAAAAAGGTCTCTCGTGAATCAGAGCACTTGAAACGAGTACTTCGGTGCTCGTTCCAAAATTAAGCAATGCCATTGAAAAATACGGACCCGTTCCATTCGCATACGTGCCCCCGGCAGCATAGTCAGAGGGACTGTCATTGTGATACGTGGCACCCGATAGGCTGGTTATCGTGATTGAATTGGAAAATGTATCGCTCGTCCAAATTGACCCCGGTAACATTTCCGCAGCAGTCACTTCAAAACTTGCTTGAAAGAAATTTGATTGCCCGTGCCATGTAAAAAGCATCGTGCCTTGGGCACTACCGTTGACCGTAGCAAGACCGATTATTAGGGCTACCAATGCTGATTTCATCCATCGTGCCTTGTATCAGATCGCCATGTGTCTTTCAAGGTCAATCCATGCGTCTTGACACCCGGATTGCCGGGTTCAACATCTGACCTATGAGCAAAAGGTTGAAACATGAAATTCTGTCCGGACCTGACGGCGAAGTTTTGAAAATCAGTTGGATGCCTGGCAAGCGGGTGCGGTTGGATTTCATCAAGTGCGGCAAGTGTGCGGTGACGAAAATTTTCCCGAAAGCCCAAACGCACGTTGAATTGAAATACGGAATGGATTGACCGCTGGCGGAAACGGGTTCAAAATCCGCAGCATGAGTAGGAGAAAGGAAGCGAATCGAGCGGAGGCAATCGTTAAAGGAATCGGGGCAATCGTCCTCTTGCTGATACTTCTCATCACGGTCTATGCCTTGCCGAAAATTCTCAAAGGGCAAAGCACCGATGAGATGCTCCGCAACATGCTTCGCATCTTGATCGGGTTGGCCGTGTTTGCCGGGGCGGTAGCTGTGATTGGCTTGACCGTTTGGTTTAGGGTGCTCAGAAGGAGAAAGTGAATTATGCCAAGAGGAATTCCACGAACCGTGCCGGACAAACCGCTAGTGTATCACGAAATCACGGTGCATTACTCGGATGGTTCAACGGATACGGCTCGTGCGGAAGGGAACAACGCAACATGGCATTGCCAATGCGACGATCCATTGCCGCTCGTTGGCCGGTGTTACTATCAGTTTGGATGGAATTGCCATGCAATTTGCCCGACATGCGGGAAGAGTTATCGTTACGTGGAGCTAACTTCTCTAGCATGGCCAGCAGTGTGGGCCTACCTGTCAACGGCAATGGACATCTATTGTGCGGGGCCAGCACAATTTATTACGGCAACCAAGTCATGGGCAAGTTCTACGCTCAGAACATGCTCGCAAATCAGACAATTCCTAAGCATGGATAAATGCCTCGAAGAAAGCTTATTCATTCGCCAATTCTACCACCGTTCCCGACGCCGTGAATGTGCGTGTCGTTGGCTGGTCTGATTGCTTAAACGATACCTTATCTGAGTAGGGATTTCTTCGAACATCCTGCGACCGGGGAGGGGCGGCTCAATGCTGCCTCTCCCTTTTCTGAATAAAATCCAATGCTTGACCGCCCGTGGGCGGTCCAGATGATCGCCCAGCTATGTCACCTTGTCCAAAATGTCTTGCTCACATAAAAGGAAAGAGGCACGACAAACCCCACGAAGATTTGGAAGAAATCGGAGCAACTCAACATCAGCCAATCGCCCAGGAATTTCTCCTTTGTTGGCTAGGTCTTTAATCTTATCATTAAGCGCTCTGCCGGATGCTGTCACCGGTCGGATCTCCTCTCGTTACTGACGGTTACCGAATTTTCAATCCTCGCTCTTGGAGCTTTTTCCCAATGGTGCTAAGGTACGGGTACGAAGGGTTCCAGTGGTGCGCTGGCGTGTCCAGGCAGCTTTCTCAATGCAACAGAATTATGAAAAACACACTCGTAGTCGTGGTCGATCTCGGATGTTTGAAAGCGTTCAAATTGGAGAATGGGGTGGGCCGCACGCCCCGGCTTGAATTGGTTGAGCAATTCGACAATCCGGATGCTCACGATCGTCTGGGGGAGCGCGTGACCGATCTATCCGGTAGATTTACGCGAGGCGCGGCCAAACCGGCCAACGGCAATGGGATGTCCGACGGCGAGCGGCATAACATCGAATTGGAACAGCGCAAACGATTGGTGCGCGAGCTTGCGCGCCGGCTGAATTCATTGGCCGGAAATAAGGAAATCGAGTGCTGTTTCCTCGCTGCCAGCAGGGAAATCAATCATCAGTTGGTTGAAGAATTGGAACCCCAGGTGCGGGCGAAGATTGAGAAGAACCTTTCTGTGGATCTGACTAAGTTCGAATGCGCGGATATTTTGGGGCGGTTTTAAACGGGTTAGCAACCGCAGGACGAATTCCGACTCTGCGTGACGGTCTTTTGCAGCATCTGCAAGTCGGTACGGCTGGCCCAGCCGTTATGTTTCCAAAAGGTTTCACCTTCGGCATTGTTGCTGAAGAGGTAGATGTTACAGCGCGTGACGCCGGCGCGAGCGAGCGCCGAAAAACTTGCCTCGACCAACTTCTTTCCCAAACCATTGCCGCGATGACTTTTCGCGACGGCGAGGTGGTGCAAGTATCCACGGCGGCCATCGTGTCCGCATAAGACAGCGCCGATGATAGAATTTCCGTTTCGTACGACAAAGCTCATTCCGGGATTGCGTTTCAAGTAGATGGCAATATTGGCCCTGGTATCTGATTCATTGAGGCCAATGCCTTCGGTCTTGCGCCATAGCCGCGACGCTGCCGAATAATCGGCGAGTTTCATCACCTCGACTCGATAAATGCTGCTCGTTTTGGTTCTGCGAGAAGAGGCGCGGGATTTTGGCTGGCCTGACGTCATTCGTGGCCCTTGAGCACAAAATCCGTTTCGAACAGCTCGTAATTGGTGCGCTTCATTCCTAATCGCTCGTATGTTTTTCGAGCGGAGTCGTTTTGCGCATCGACGTAAAGCCTCAAACCGCAGACGTCCTTTCGCGCTTTGGCCAATTGATCGACATGATTGAAGAGAGCGCGGAAAATGCCTTGGCCACGAAATTGTTCGACGACATAAACGCTTTGAATCCACCAGAAATTTCCGTTCCGCCAATCGCTCCATTCGTAGGTGATCAGCAGTTGGCCAACGATTGAAGTTTCATTTTCGGTCTCAGTTTCCGCAATGAAGTAAGCGCCCTTTGCCGGATCGCTGAGGAGAGCTTGAACACCTTGACGAACGCGTTCGATGTCGAGTTGACGGTGTTCGGTTTCCAGAGCCATGCGCGCGTTGAAGTCGGCGATGACGGCTGTGTCGGTAAGTTTAGCTTCGCGAATTTTTGATTTAATGGCGACATGGTAGAAAGCCATTTTCGACAATCAATGCTTCTGTTTCGTATCATATCGTCGAGTTAGGGGAGATTCCTCGTTCGGCGGACAAAAAGCGGCATGGGGCTGCCGCACTCCAAGACGCTGGCGCGAGTTCTCATGCCCCGCTTCGTCCGCGAGGTTCTGGAGTGCGGCAGCCCCATGCCGCTTTTGTGAACGTCATTTTAAAGTCCGACACGTTCAGTCGCCTAGAACATCAACATGGCTGGCGTGAACTGTATTTCCGAAGTAGCCTTGGCGCATGGACGAGGACGAGCCGGTGCAACTGCCAATCGACGGCGTGCTGGATCTGCACACTTTCAAGCCGCGGGAGGTTCACGAACTGGTGAAGGATTATCTGGCGGCTTGTCTTGAGCGCGGCATATTTCAGGTGCGCATCATTCATGGCAAAGGAACTGGCGCGTTGCGTGAGACGGTTCATTCAATTCTCGCTAAACATCCTGCAGTGCTCTCATTCAGCCTCGATCATTCGGAATATGGCGGTTGGGGTGCGACGATTGTTCAGTTGCGAAAGGGGTAGGGGCAGGTGAAAGCTCCAAATCCCAAGCTCCAAATCCCAAGCTCCAAATCCCAAGCTCCAAATCCCAAGCTCCAAATCCCAAGCTCCAAATCCCAAGCTCCAAATCCCAAGCTCCAAATCCCAAGCTCCAAATCCCAAAAAAGCTCCAAGAACCAAATTCCAATGGGCTTCTCCATCAACCAGAGTTGCGCCGAAACTTCGGTGAAAGTTTCGAGCGTCGAGTTTGCGGACGGCCCGTTGCCCCTCACCCAACCTTCTGCCTTGGGGAGAGGGAAGCCGTTTGGCCGGTTCTTGAAAGCGAATGGTTCAGACTGGCGTGATGAGATTTCCGAGCTCCTCGAGCGCTTTTCGGCAGTACCATTTCACGGCGTCCGACATGGGTGGTTGAAGTTGCTCCAAATCTTCGACGGAGCACCAGCGAATGTCGTGATGCTCGGCCGAGGCGAGAGTCAGCGTGCCTTGCCTGGGTCGCGCCCAATAGATCATCCCGATGTGTTCATGGGTATCGGTGATGCGATGGATGTCCAAAAATCGCGGAGCAATCAGCGCGCGTGTTCCGGGTGAAGTGGTTGGAGGCCGTTCGCCAATTAATTCGACTTCAAAGCCGCTTTCTTCCTTTGCCTCGCGGAGAGCGGCTTGTTCGGGATCTTCATCCAATTCGATGTGTCCGCCGAGCGGCAGCCATTTATCGAGTTTACGATGATGAATAAGCAGAATCTTTTCATCGCAAACAACAAAGATGGCCACAGTGAAATCGATTTTTTCGTGAATATGTGCCACGCGAATTGAGTAGCAGGAATCGAGACCGGAACCAACACCGATTCTGTTCTCGCCTTGAATAAGGTGGGATTGAAACTGCCGGCCGCGCTCGATTTTTTTCAGCCAAAGCGGCATAGGGCTGCCGCACTCCACGACGCTGGCGCGTTTTCCGGAACACCGCTATTTCCGCAAGGTTGTGGAGTGCGGCAGCCCTATGCCGCTTTCAACTAGAATCGCCACTGCCCGCGCATTTAGTCGCACACTGTGAATAAGGTGGGATCGACGCACGAATGAGTTGTGAAAAAGATAGGGATAAGATGTGAATAGACGGTTGATATTGGCCAATAAGTTTTAATGGCCAAAGAACGTGCCTGAAACGATGATTGCCGGGCCTCACACGAGAGGCTAAAAATACGAATGCCAGCAGAAGAACGAGTACTTTGTTTCGAACGGAAACTCTTCGAAGAATTGGGAGTTTTCCAGGGCCTCAGTCTGGAGGTGGAAAAATATCTCCCGGTTCTGACTTCATCCCGAAATTTGACTTACAAGATTCGGAGCGAGGCGGAAAATGACCGGCGCTTCAAACAACTGATCCCGTACGTTCTCGTGATTAGCGATGGCCGCCTGTTGCGATACCAACGTGGAAAGGGCGGCCAGGAAACCAGGCTGCGCGGGTTGTGGTCGGTTGGCATTGGCGGCCACATTTCGGAAGAGGATCATGGACTTTTCACAAAAGCTTTTGGCTATTTCGAAGGGATGCGGCGAGAAATCAGGGAGGAGGTTGAGGTAGAGGAGATCAGCGAATCGGCAGTCGCGGTCATTAACGACGACGGCACCGACGTTGGCTATGTCCATTTTGGGGTCGTACACGTGATGCAAGTCGCGAATGAAAATGTCGCGGGACGGCGGAGCGGAATTGTAAGCCCTGAATTCATCCCGATTGCCGACGCTGTGAAGGACGCGCCGAGCTATGAGTCCTGGTCGCGATTCTGCCTCGAAAATTTGGATGTCTTATTGGCGAAGGCTGCCACGTCCGGAGTAACGTCTGCACACAAGGGATAAGTCGCTCAGCAGCGAGAGCAAAGTCTTCTCTTCGATGACATGAATCCAGTCGGACTTGTCGCGCTGGCAGGACTTGTCGGACTCATTGCGCTCGCACGAGGCAGCGAAGGATAAGAGCGAGGAATCGGCCAGTGAGCGAATGGCTACCTCCGCGGTTCACTTAGTAATCGTATAATCCGCTGTCATGGGTGTATCCGGGGCCGCCGCCCTTTCCACCTTCTTCGCCGCCCATCAGGTCGCCTAGCACATCACCCATATCCTCCTCGATTTTCTCGGGGTCTTCTCCCGCCTCAAGCCGTTTGATGGCAATGTCGAGTTCCTTGGGCACAGAACCGGGCGGCATGAGATCTTTCATTTTGCGCATCATGTGCGCCATGTGTCTGGGATTGTTTTCGTCCAGATGCTCCATGTCTCGTTCGAGTTCCGACATGGCGCGTTCGATACGCGGATCTTCGAAATCGGGCATGGCTGCGTCGTCGCCCTCCGGTCCGCCTGTCGTGGCGGGTTCTTTTAAACCGCGTGTCATCGCGAAGCGGCTCATTTGCTTCGTCATCTTCTTGTTGCCGCACTTGGGGCAGGTTGGCGAACGATCGGGCTCTATTCGCTTGGACAGAAAGTTAAAAATAACCCGGCATTTGGGGCAGGCGTATTCGTAAATTGGCATAGGTGCTTAACTGTCGGCTAACAATAACTTCCGAATGCAGCGCGGAGCGGCGCGGTGGGGACACCGCGCCCTACCTTCGGAAATTGCTCCGGCAACCGTTCTAAATTGCGTCGGGGATAGCCAAGCGTCAAGGGTCTACGAAAAATTCCGAAACCCGCATTTGGATTTCGGAATTCGAAACTCTCTTCTTCAGCGGTTACTTCAACCGATCGAAATTCTTCTGCAGAATTTGCCAGTCCTTGAGGCCCTTGACCTTCTCCATTGCGCCCGCGTTGAGAGCGGCTTCTTTGGCATTCTTCGTCGGCTTGTTTACCTGGTAGAAAATGCCGAAATAGCCGGGGAAAGGTTCATCCGCGAGTTTGTAAGCGGCGAGTTCGTTGGTTGGATCGTGATCGGTTGGAACGAGGTTAAAGACGCCACCCTTGCGCGGGTTCGAAGCGTCGAAAGCGCCTTCGTAAAACTCGACGCACTCGCTCAGGCATTCAACAAAACCGAACCCGTCATGGTCCATTGCCGCTTCCATCATTTGGACCACATGATTGGGATTGGAATGGGTTGTGCGCGCTACAAAGGTTGCCCCAGCGGCGATTGCCTGTTTCATCGGATTGATGGGATAATCGACCGCGCCCGTTACATCCGTCTTACTCTTGAAACCCAGCGGCGAAGTTGGCGAGGTTTGCTTTTTCGTCAGGCCATAGACCCAATTATCCATCACGACGTAGGTCAACTTGATGTTCTTGCGGGCGGTATGGTTGAAATGGTTGCCACCAATCGAGAAAGCATCGCCATCACCGCCAAACACAAAGACATGCAGGTCAGGTCGTGAGAGTGAAATGCCGCTGGCAAAGGGCAGGGCGCGCCCGTGGATGTAATGCGCGCCGTGGGCCTGAACGAAATAGGGGAACCGGCTTGAACAACCGATGCCTGCGACGGTCGTAATTTTCTCATGCCACATCTTGCGCTTTTCAATCAGCTTGAAATAAAGCGCGAGGACGGAAAAATCACCACAGCCCGGACACCACGTCGGATGGTCCGCGACAATTTCTTTCTTGGTTAATCCTTTCCGGTCCGCTGGTGGCGAGACGACGGCAACATTGCCGTTGCCATTACGAGGGGGAAGCTCAGTTACGGGGGTACTCATATTTTCGTCAAGTCGGTTCATTGAAATTACATTTTGCTGATTCCGGCGGCCACGTTGTTCCTGGCGCGTTCCAAAATCTCTTTCACTTTCCAGGTCAGACCGTCCGTCTTGTTCACGCCGCGGATTTTTGGATCGCAATACCGGGCGCGCAACAGCCCGGCCAATTGGCCGTAACCATAAAGTCCTTCATCGTTCATCTCCACAACAAGGATGTGATTGAAACCCGAGAAAATGTTCTCTAATCCCGGCGGCAGCGGATTGAGATGTTTGATGTGCAACGAAGAAACGCTGTCACCCGCGGCGCGAGCGCGGTCCACGGCCTCTTGAATTGGACCCTGGGTCGAACCCCAGCCGACCAGCAGTATATTGCCTTCGGGAGGGCCATAGACCTTTGGCGTCGGCAGCGCGGCTCCGAGCGCCTGTAATTTTTTGCGGCGTTTTGCCGTCATCTGCATGTGCAATTTGGGCGAGCCGGTCGGGTGCCCAAATTCGTCGTGTTCCAATCCGGTCGCGATGGAATATTTTCCGCTCATGATCCGCGTTCCCGGCACAACCCGTGGCGCGAAGCCTTCTGGCGCGGCCAAGTCGTAAGCTTTGTGGTCCGCGACTGGGGTCAGGTCAGGCGAAATGTCCTGACAAACCTGTTCGAGATTGGGCTCCGTGAAAGCTTCAATGCGCGTCGCAATCGCCTGATCGCTCAGGATCAGTACGGGCACGTTGTACTTGCGCGCGATATTCACCGCTTCAATTGCGACATAGAAACAATCCTCGACACTGGCCGGGGCGAGCACAACGCGTGGGGAATCTCCATGGCCGCCGAAGCACGCGATATTCAAATCCGATTGCTCGACACTCGTTGGCATGCCGGTGGAAGGCCCGCCGCGTTGAACATCGCAGATCACCAGTGGTATTTCGGCCATGACCGCCCAACCCAAGGCTTCAGTCTTGAGCGAGATGCCCGGGCCGCTTGAGCCGGTCACCGCAATTTTTCCGGCATAGCCAGCGCCAATGGCCATTGAAATCGAAGCAATCTCATCCTCGCACTGAACGAACGTTCCGCCGTATTTGGGCAACTCGCGCCGCAAGATTTCCATGACATCGGACCACGGAGTGATCGGGTATCCCGCGCCGAATCTCACGCCGGCAGCGATCAGCCCATACGCCAGCGCTTCGTTGCCATTTGTCACCACCTGCTGACCGGCCTTGTGCTGGCTATCAACGAACTGAAACGTCTCCAGCACGTTGCCCAACGAGTGGCTGTAACCTGCATGAAAAGCGGCCATTGCATTGTTCAGAATGCTGAGGTCTTTTCCGCCAAATCGCTCGCCAATGAGCTTTTCGAGCTTGGGCACATTCAATTGAAAAACTTTCGCGACCAGGCCAAGTGCAAAAATATTTTTCCCTTTGTCCTTCGCGGTGCCGCCGATCGCCTCGACCGTCAAACTCGAAATCGGAACGCCGACATGATGATAGGCCTTTTGCCACTCAGCCTTGGGTTCGACATGGTCCGAGTCGTAAAGGACAATTCCGCCCTTCTTCAGCGAATTGATGTGGTCTTCGTAGGAATGCTGATAAAACGCCAGCAACACATCCGCTTCGTCACCAGCGCTGAGAACTTCTCCCGAACCAATTCGCACCTGGAAAATCGACGGCCCGCCGGAAATGGTCGAAGGAATCGTCATGAACGTCATGACTTCCTGTTCGCTTCGGCCAGCCAGTCGCGCCAGGAACCCGCCTATGGCCTGAATGCCATCCTGCGAATTCCCTGCTATACGAATAATAGCCTCGGATATCTTGGAAACTTTGGGCGGACCACCGGCGGATTCGGTGGCAATGATTGCATCACTCATGAGGTAGACAGATTCGAATCAGATTCAATGTAAAGTTTTGCAAGGCGAGACGACTGAAAGCTAGCTCAGTGCGAACGCACCGTTGCCTTCACACACTAACATTGGCGGGATTGAAGTCAAACTCTAATCGGGACGTGTAAGTTAGGTATTATCAACGAGATGCGCCATAACCGCCGTGCCATTCGGAACTTACTCTATCAAGTATAAGCATTTCTACTTTTCGCTTAGGTCATCAATAAAATTAAATTCTCAAACCTTCCCAGCGCCAAGATAATATTTTATTGCCTCAGCCACACCATATCCATGCGGCAGTTGACTGACATATCCCCCTTCTCGCCGGACACATTCCTTCACTTCGCCAATGGCATTGGCCGGCGCGGCGACCCAGCGCGCAAATTTCCGGGTAAGCATTGGCAAATCGTTCAGATGGTCCCCGACCGCAAATACTTCTTCATTGTGAAAGCCCAACCGTCGCGTCAACTCCGCCAGCGCGGTGCCTTTGTTGTAGGCCGAGTGGCTGAATCGCGCATAAATGTCATTTCGCACCACCGTCAAATTCTCGACGCTCAACGCGTATTCCTGCAGGAATCTGTGAATAATGTCTGCTTCCTCATTCGTCCCCGCGATCAAGCAAAACGGCGAATAGGCGTCTTCATACATTCGCGCGTGATAACGTTCATTCACCCAATCGACCAATCGCGGCACGTCCTCGCGCACTCGCGCAAACAGTTCGGCATGCGCTCGCGTGCATTCCGAGTTCCAATCCTCCAGTCCTACATATTGCGATTCCTGGTGTGTATAAATTTCGCGCTCGACCAAAATCAGGTAATCCGGCTCGATTCGAATGCCCGCGCGCCCCAGAGATTCCATCAGACTCGACATATCGCGTCCTGTGTTGATTGCCCATTTTGTCCCTTTGGCCTGCATATCCGCAACGACCCTTTGCAGGACCTCAGGTATCGGCGGATTCTCAAACTCGGCGAAGAGAGTTCCATCGAAGTCGGTCGAGATTAATTTGATGGGTAAAGACATGTGAGCCGCAATGTGTGTTGCGAGTTTCGTGTTGCGTGACGGCTTGAGGCGGCCCCTTTTGACGGAACACGGACCAGGCAACACGGTTCAGTGGCACTTGCGCCCGCGTATCCTCCTGCACTACGTTGCCTTTGTCAAAAACGTTATGCCTTCGCTCCAGGAACAATACGACGATGCGATGTTCGAATTCAGCACCGGCGATTACGACAGCGCCATCGCCGGACTGAAAGAGATCCTTGTTCAGGAGCCGGACCACTTCGAGGCGCAACTCGCGCTCGGCATGGCCTATTATCGAAAAGGCGACTACCCCACTGCCATCGCCGAAGGTCATAAAGCGCAGGAACTGCGCCCAAACGAGCAACTCGTTCATACCAATCTCTCTCTCTTTTACATGAAGTCCGGCGACAAAAAGACAGCCGAGCATCACGGCCTGCAGGCCCGGATCGCCTCCTGGAAATCTGACAAAACTCCACCGGGCGAAAAACCGGCGGCCGATCCGGAACTTGAAATGGTAAAACCTCCGATGGCTCCCGTGAAGCCGCCCGAAAAATTTCCTGACATGCCGTGGAAGAAGAAAACTTGATCGCCCAATTGCCCATTACCGTTTACCAATCACCAATTACCAACATGAAATCCGCCTACGAACTCGCGATGGAACGGCTGAACAAAGCCGCGCCTGCCGTCAAACTCACCGACAAGCAGAAGAAAGACATCGCCGAACTGGAATCCAAATGCGTCGCGAAAATCGCCGAGCGCGAAATCTTTGTCAAAGGCGAGATCGCCAAAGCTGTTGACAAGGGCGACTTTGAGGCCATCCCACAACTCGAAAAACAACTCGTCAGCGACCGCAAATCCTTGCAGGCCGATCTTGAGGAGAAAAAGGCCAAAGTGCGGGACGGAAAGTGACATGCCAAATGATATGGGAAGAGTGACCACCCGGATCCGCGTTGAGAACTGGCTCGATGCCGAAATGCTTGCCCTCGGCGCTCGAAACGAGAAGGCGCGTGTCGTTGAAACCGAGGCTCTCGTTGACACCGGCGCGGTGAAGTTCTATTTGAAATCAGTAGCATCCCATAGCGTGGGAGCATCGATTAAAATCAGAGGAAATTAGAGGGGTTTAGGGGGTTTTCATTGGAACCGCTTTAAGACTGGTTAGTAAATACCCACGTTAGCGATCGTTGTGG
>Ga0193709_1000095_pt1 | contig 38354 bp, 31 predicted proteins | sample H3c2metaG_FD_160571 | JGI IMG/M metagenome (GOLD analysis project Ga0193709, IMG submission 160571) | Soil microbial communities from a riparian zone of the East river system, Colorado, United States - H3c2 | ecosystem: Environmental > Terrestrial > Soil > Riparian zone | place: USA: East River...
CGATGCACCTTGTAATCGCGTAGCTCCAGATGGCGCTGAAGCAAATCCTCGAAGATGTAAGCGCGAAAATTTCCGATGTGTGCGCGGCTGTAAACGGTCGGCCCGCAAGTGTAGATGCTGATTGCGCGCGCTGCCGGATCGCGCGGCTCGAATTCTTCGATCTTGCGCGAGTAAGTGTTAAAGAAGCGCAAGGCCATTAGACACTTTTCGGCGCGCCCGGCGGTCGCGCCCTGCCACTTCAACGCTAGCCACCGCCATCGCGGCGATGCCTTCGCTGCGCCCGATCGCCCCGAGCTTTTCATTTGTTGTCGCTTTGATGCTTACATCGGATTCGCTACCGTCGATGGCAGTCGCGATGTTCTTCCGCATCGCGGAAACATGCGGCGCGATCTTCGGTTCTTCGGCGATGATTGTTGCGTCGATGTTGAGGACGCGGGCTTTCTTTTCCGTAAGCAACTTGCTCACCTGTTTCAAAATTTCGATGCTGTTGATGCCGCGAATTGATTCGTCCGTGTTTGGGAAATGCTGGCCGATATCGCCGGCGCCGATCGCGCCCAGCAATGCATCGGCGATGGCGTGAGACAAGACGTCCGCGTCGGAATGTCCTTCCAATCCGCGCGAATGCGCAATCTCGACGCCGCCCAGGATCAGCTTCCGTCCTTCAACAAGGCGATGTACGTCGTAGCCAATTCCGCATCGAACACTCATGGTCATTAGAGTTTGAGATTAATAACGCCATTCGACGCAATGATGCTGTATTTATCTTTCATGTCCTCGTGCGGGCGAAGATCGACAGTTCCACCTGCATTTTCAACCAGCAGCCAGCCGGCTGCGATGTCCCACAGGCTAATTCCCTGCTCAATGTAAGCGTCGAGTCGTCCGCAGGCGACATAAGCCAGGTCGAGCGCAGCGCTGCCGAGCACACGGCATTTGCGCACGCGATGAATCATTTGCTGGAGCAACGGGAAGTTTGTGTTGATCGTCTCGGCGGTTTTGGCGAGCCCAATAGAGACGACGGCTTCAGCGAGATCTGCGCGATCGCTTACGTGGAAGGGATCGCCGTTCAATTTTGGAATTTCGCCTTTTTGTCCTTTCCACATTTCACGACGAATGGGGTCGTAGATAACACCAACCATGACCTCGTTGTGGAGACGGAGCGCAATCGAGACACAGAAATGCGGAATGCCATAGAAATAGTTCACGGTGCCATCCAGCGGATCGACGATCCATTGGTGTTCGCCGGATTGATCGCCCACAACTCCTTCTTCACCGTAAAGCGCGTGCTTGGGAAACTCTTTGAGAAGGAGCCTGGTAATTAACTCCTGTGCCTGAACGTCGATCTCGAGCTTGATATCATGTGCTGCGACGGCATTGACCCGCTGTGGCCGCCCGAAATTTTTCCGAAGCAACTTGCCGGCTGCGCGCGCGGCTCTTTCAGCCGCATCGAGATAATGCTTCATATATTGTCATTCTGAGCGAAGCGAAGAATCTCTGGCTTTCTGTGCCGATCGCTCATGGGAATAAAGCGAGATGTTTCGCTCCGCTCAACATGACAGAGCAAAAAAACCGGGAGGAAAATAAATTCTCCTCCCGGGTTGAAGTTAGGGTTGTGACTCCGAAAGCCTTCGGAGCCGTTGATCAAGCGTGGGGCGTTAATGCCTCTTTTTCTTCGCTGATTTTTTCTTTGCTGCTTTCTTTTTCTTCGCCATCGACTAATTCCCCCCTTTCATCCGCAACACGCGCGGAACTCTGTGAAGAGTTGGGAATGACTTCACTTAAACGAGTTCAGTTAATCATCCCATTTTTTTTGTCAAACGTTTTTGTTGCGAAATTTGAAAATATTTTTACGAGATCGCGCGCGATATTTTTTTTTGGCGCACGCGAAATCTTTGTTTTTTCGCCGTTTCGAAACAAAATTATCACTTCATTCCCGTCGCTTTCCATTCCCGAATCTGCGCCGCTTACATCGTTTGCAACGATGATGTCGCAATTCTTTGCGCGCAGCTTTTTCGCGGCGTTTTGTTCCACGTGGTCTGTTTCCGCAGCGAAACCGACGAGAACAAATTGTCGATCCTGCTTGTGGCCTAACGAATCGAGGATGTCGCGCGTGGGAATTAGTTCGAGCGAGAACTTCGCGTCGCGTTTTTTGATTTTTATCGATGAAACATTTGCTGGTTTGTAATCCGCTACAGCGGCGCACAAGACACATATATCGCATTTATCTGCATGCCGGTGGACCGCCTCGAACATTTCGTCGCTGGTCGAAACAGGAATCAAGTTTGCATTGCGCGGTGGCTCAACACTGGCCGGACCTGAAATCAACGTGACATCGTGCCCTTCAGCGAGCGCCGCTTCGGCGATGGCATAGCCCATTTTTCCGGATGAGCGATTCGAAATGTAACGAACCGGATCGATCGGCTCGCGCGTGGGCCCGGCCGTGATGAGCAATCTCACGCGATCAAATTATCCTGGCGGGCGAGCAGGAACTCCGCGCGGAACGCGATGTCGTTCACTTTCCAAAGTCTGCCAATTCCTTCGTAGCCGCACGCAAGCATTCCCTCTTCCGGTCCGATAAATTCAACGCCGCGCGCTTTCAGTTTTTCCACGTTGTCGACTGTAGCGGGATGCTCCCACATTTTTCCATTCATGGCCGGCGCGAGCAGAATTGGAGCGCGCGTTGCGAGTGCGATGGCCGCGAGCGGATGATCGGCCAGACCGTGCGCGAGTTCGGCGATGATGTGCGCTGTCGCAGGCGCGATCACCAACAGGTTTGCGCGATCGGCGAGCTCGATGTGCCCGGGACGCCAACTTTCCTTCTCGTCAAAGAAGCTGGTTGTCACAGGATTTTTTGAAAGCGTCTGCAACGTGAGTGGAGAAATAAATTCAGTGGCATCCCGCGTCATGACGACAAAAACTTCGTGGCCTTGTTTGACCAGCAAACTGGCAAGCTCAGCAGATTTGTACGCGGCGATCGAGCCGGTCACACCGAGGAGGACCGATTTCGTACCCGGTCGAATACGCACAACCTTTCGCGTGCTCGCCTTGTCGCGTTTCCTCTTGGCGTCTCGGCCTTCTGTAATCATTTCTCGATCAATCGGCGGCTCAAATAGCTTTCCGCTTCCATAATTTGCCGGAACCTTTGCAAATCTTCCTCCACCGATCCACTGATAATAGTATAACGATAATCGCGCCAATGTTCCATCTCGCGAGCTGCGGTGGCCAGACGCGAATCGATCTGCTGCGCGGTTTCCGTTCCACGTTTTAGCAAGCGTTTCCGCAATTCCTCGAGATCGGGAGGCATGATGAATACATCGGCCAAAGCATCTCGGATGAGTGGATCGCCGCAGTTGCGAATCACAGCAGCGCCTTGCGTATCGATGTCGATCAAAACGTCCCTTCCAATTTCTAAATTTGTCACAATTGGCTCGCGCAAGGTGCCGTAATGGTCTCCGTGCACCTGTGCGTGCTCCACAAAATCTCCTTTCGCGACTCGCTCGCGGAAATTCGCATCGGAAAGAAATCGATAATCCTGGCCATCAATCTCACCGGCACGCGGCGTACGCGTCGTGCACGAGACGGAATAAAAAAGATTGGGGGTTCGGCGAATTCTTTCCACGAGTGTGGTCTTACCCGCGCCCGATGGAGCAGAAACCACAAAAAGAATTCCGCGACGGCTGAATTTCTTACTCAAGATTTTGGGCTTGCTCGCGAATCTTCTCCAGTTCCGCCTTGCAGGCGATGACGCGCTGAGAGATTGCCGCATCATTTGCCTTTGCGCCGAGGGTATTGAGCTCCCGAAACATCTCCTGGGTGATGAATTCCAGTGTGCGCCCCACTGGTTCTTTGCTGCGCAAGTGGTGAGCGAATTGAGTGAGATGACTTTCCAGACGGACTAGTTCCTCAGACACATCTGCGCGATCAGCAAAGAATGAGATCTCCTTCAACAAACGTTCATCGTCGCTCGCAATCGGCAGGCCGGCTTTCTGGATACGATCGAGAAGCACGGCACGATATCTCTTGACCACATCGGGATGAAATGTGCCGATTTCCTTGAGTCTTCCGCGAATTGCCTTCAGGCGATGGATCAAGTCCTTGGCCAGATGTTTCCCTTCGCGTTCGCGCATTTTGATTAAATCGGCGAGTGCGCCGTGTAATGCACGATCGATGGCCGGCCATGATTCCTCCGGATCAAGCGCCTGTTCAGGAAAACGCATCACCCCCGGAGCCTGTAGAATTGTGCTGATCGTGATTTCCCCCGGGGCGTTTAATTCCTTTTGCAATGCCCGCATCGCTTCGTGATAAGAGCGGGCCAACTCGGTGTCGAGCGCCAGATTGCGCGTGCCATTTGGGCCACCGTGAAGAGCGATGGTGGCATTTGTCCGGCCGCGCGAGATATTTTCATTGATCGTCTGGCGAATGCGCGGTTCCAGCTCTCCGAGGTCGCGCGGCAAATTGATCACGATATCGCTCTGCTTTCGGTTCACCGAATTGAGCTCAACGCTGAATTTTCGTCCCTCGTGGACCACTTCAGCGCGGCCATATCCAGTCATGCTTCTCATAGCTCGATGCAAAAGGTTATCGCAGAGAAACGTTCAACGTTCAATGTCCAACGTTCGTTGAAAGCGAAACGAACAGGGCGCCGTTGAAAGACAAGCTAGCATCCGTTATGCACGAGTGTGAATCAGTGGCAACGGGAGCTGGCTGCAAGCGCGATCTTTGCCATCACTTACGTTCTGATCAGCGGCCGCCAACTCAAGGTTCTGCCGTTGAATCGTCCCGCTGCAGCATTGTTAGGCGCGGTGCTGATGGTTGCGACCGGTGTAATGACACCGGAGCGGGCGTATCGCGCAATCAACTACGATACGCTGGTACTGTTGCTGGCTATGATGCTCATCTCGGCCTATCTTTACCTCGCGCATTTTTTCGAATGGGCCGCGGAACTGCTGCTGAATTTCTCGCGAACTCCTGCGCGCCTACTGCTTTACGTCACGCTCACGTCGGGAATTCTCTCTGCTCTGCTGGTGAACGACACGATTTGCTTGATGCTCACACCACTTGTCGTGGCCGTTATCCGACGCGGGAAGCTTCCGCTGCTTCCGTTTCTCATCGCGCTCGCGACAAGCGCAAACATCGGCAGTGCGGCCACGCTGGTGGGCAATCCGCAAAACATGATCATTGGACATTTCTCGCATATCTCGTTTCCGGAATTTTCGCGGTCGCTTCTACCGGCGGCGGTCGTGGGCTTGGCGATCAATTTTTTCATTTTGCGCTTTGGCTTTCGAAAAGTGTTGCGGCAGACAGCTATTGATCGTTCGGCCCATGTCGTTCCAAAACTCGAGCGCGGTTTGTTCGCGCTTGTTTGCATTGTGTTCATGTCGATCTTTGCCGGTTTTCTCGCTGGCTTGAACCTGGCGTGGACGGCGATGGCCGGTGCAGTGCTCGTGATGGTTCTGGCGCGACGCGACACACACAATGTGCTGAAGCTGGTCGATTGGCATCTGCTCCTTTTTTTCGCTGCGCTGTTCATCGTCGTCGATGGGTTAAGCGATACCGGCCTGCCAGACGCGATTTACTCGCGATTGCGGCCGATCTTTGGATCAAGCACCCCGACGCAAGCTTGGAACCTCACCTGGTTTTCCGTGGTTGGATCGAACATTTTCTCAAACGTGCCGTTCGTGTTGCTAGCGGGAAATTGGATCGCGCGATTTACGGATCCGGCTTTGATGTGGAAAGTGCTTGCGCTTGCGACCACGTTTGCCGGCAATCTCACGATCATCGGCTCGGTGGCGAACATGATCGTGGTGGAATCAGCGCGCGATCATATCCAGATCGGTTTTTGGGATTACGCGCGCTTTGGAATTCCGATCACCATTTTGACGACCGCTGCCAGCGTGGTCGTGCTACTTGTTTTGCGCTAAGGAGGGCTTCCGCTGCGCGCCGATGGGGCGATGGCATGGCGATATCGTCGATGGATTCAAACCAGTTCTGCGTCGGAGCAATTTTGTTTGGCGTTGCACGACGGTACACAACAAACGTAATCCGGTGATGGGTGAACGGAAATGTCGACCTGTAGAGCGGCTGGCCAGCAGCTCTTGTTTCGAACCGCGGCAAGATCCACATGCCACGCCAGCGTACGGATGATTGCTCGAGCAGGATCCGGCCATTGTTAACGACGAATACGTGTTTTTCGATGAGTCGCTTGGTGCGCGGTTTGGATTTCTTGATGGGCAGCCCTTCGGGATTTCTTGCGCAGCAGAATTTCTTCACCGGGCAGACGCCGCATTTCGGTTTATCCGGCAGGCAAACAAGGGCACCAAGATCGATAAGCGCGGAATTGAAAAGCGCCGCGTTCCGGTTGGGGACAAGTTGCGTGGCATACGCCCAGAGTTTTTCGCGGCCGATTGCAGAATCGATCGGGGCGCGCATGTCGAGCAATCGGGCCAGAACACGCGAGCTATTCGCCTCGACGATTGGGACCGGTTGATTGAAAGCAAAGGTTGCGACTGCGTTCGCGATATAACGGCCAACGCCCGGCAATTTGCGAATCGCAGCGATGTCGCCGGGCAAGATCCCGCGGTGCTGATCCCGCACAATCCTGGCAGCGGCACGAAGGTTTCGCGCCCGGGTGTAATAGCCGAGTCCCTGCCAGGCGTGGAGGACGTCGTTTTGCGAAGCGGACGAAACTGACGCGAAATCAGGAAACCGGCGAAGCCATTTATCATAATAAGGGATTACAGTGACGACCTGGGTTTGCTGAAGCATGAACTCGGAGACCAGAATCGCATAGGGATCGCGGGTCTTGCGCCACGGCAGATCGCGGCCATGGCGGCGAAACCAGTGGAGAAGAGAACGGCGAAACGGGCGGATGTTCTCAGGCGAACTTACACTTCGCACGACAGGCTTCTAACTTGTCATGTCGAGCGGAGTCGAGACATCTCTAAAAGTTCCAAACATTTGATTCGCTCACTTCCGTTCGCTCAGCCTGCGGCCTTCCCGTCCATGTCGCGGCTTCCCCAGCCGCTCCGTTCTCGACTCCGCTCGGAATCACAAAACGGTTGAGCGTTGAGCGTTGAGCGTTGAGCGTTGAGCGTTGAATTCCTACACGCACGCGCTCACGCAGGAACAGGTCGCAAAGCTGCGGGCTCTGCTCGATGAACTCGGCTTCAAGTTTGCCCCGAAGGAATGGACGGTTTTCTTCGGGCAGAAGAACAAATTGAGTGTGGCGGTTTACGAGAAGGGACCAAAGGTGCTCGTGCAGGGGAAAGGCGTAGAGGAATTCGTGCAGTTCGAGCTGGAGCCGAAAATTCTCGGCGAGGCGAAGCTGGGCTACGAAGAAGTGCATTCGCCGGAAATGTTTCAGCCGCACTTTGGCGTCGACGAAAGCGGTAAAGGGGATTTTTTCGGCCCGCTGGTAATCTCTGGGGCGTACGTCGACCAGGGGATCGCGCGCAAACTTCTCGATGCCGGTGTGGTAGACAGCAAACGGATCAGCTCGGATGCGCGGATTCGCGCTTTAGCAGACACAATCCGAAAGAGTTCACTGAGCCTCGTGGAAACCGTCCTGATTGGGCCAACAAAGTACAACGAGCTTTATGAGAAGTTTGGCAATTTGAACAAACTGCTCGGTTGGGGGCACGCCAGGGTGATTGAGAATTTGCTGGCGAAAAAGCCGGACTGCCCAAGGGCGCTATCGGATCAATTTGCGGACGCGCGCGTGGTGGAGCAATCGCTGCTGCGGCACGGGAGAAAGATCAATATTGAGCAGCGGCCAAAAGCAGAATCAGATATCGCGGTGGCGGCGGCATCGATCCTCGCGCGAGAGGCATTTATTAATTGGCTGGAGCTTAAAGGGAAGGAGATCGGTTTGCGGTTGGACCGGGGAGTGTCGGCGGGAGTGAAAGAAAGCGCCAAAAAACTCGTGGAAATGAATGGGCCAGGCGCATTGCGCGCGGTTGCCAAAGTGCACTTCCGCACCGCCCACGAAATGGCGCCGGAATACTATCCCGCTCCACCTCCGCGCGAGAATTGGACCGGTCCGCGTCTGTCACGCCGCGGCTCCGGCCGAGAGGAGTGATTGGTTAACGCGTTAAACGTCAGATCGGTGTCGGGTGTTGCTTTGACGGATAAGGCGCCTTTTCCCGCAACCGTTTGGCCTTCTGGTCGAAGACGTTACCCGGTTTTAAAAAACGCGTTTTTATGCTTCATTGAGCCACCACAAGGGCAACACGGAACGAATACTACAATAGATATGGCAAAGTTAACCAAGCGCGACATCGTCGTCGCCATAAGCAACCAAACTGGCATGGTCCAGCATCAAGTCTTCGATGTAGTCCAGCGGACGCTTGATAAAATTACCGACAGTCTCGCGAACAATGTCCCGGTTGAACTGCGCAATTTTGGCGTTTTTCAGCCGCGTCTGACCAAACCGCGCGTCGGTCGAAACCCAAACCAGCCCGGCAGCAGTTTTGTTATTCCACCGCGCGCCACGGTGAAATTCAAAGCTGGCAAGATTATGCGGCAGCGCGTTGAGAAGCTTTCACGGGAATTAAAGGAAGCGGCAGAGCGCACGCCCAAGACGGAAACGACTGCACCGAACGGCGGATAGAACGAAACGCTAAAGCGTCAGCTCAGCGGAAGCGCTACAAAAGCAGATTCTGAATCGTCTTTTCCAAGCGCTCAAAATTGATCGGCTTGGTGAGATGCTCGGAGAATCCTGCCGCTCTGGCCTGGTTTACATCTTGTTCGGTTCCAAAGCCACTCAGTGCGATTCCGGGCAAGTTCTTGTTGAGACGCACTTCGCGCATTAATTCGTAACCGCTGCGGTCCGGTAATCCGATGTCGCTGATCAGCAGATCGAAATCCTGGGTGCGCACTTTCTCCACCGCCTGGTCAGCGGAATGCGCTACCGTAATTTCGTACCCACGACGCTCCAGCATCCGTTTCATGCCGAGGCAAGTGTCATGATGATCATCGACCAGCAGGACTCGCCGATGCCTTGCGACGGCCGATTCTCGCTCTGGGCGTGCCGGTTGGTCTTGCTTCTCTCCGTCGACGCCAGCCGGCGTGACCACGGTGTTTAGTTCCAGCGAAAAGATTGTGCCTTGATCCTTCCCAGAACTTTCGACGCGGATTTTTCCGCCATGCGCGTCGATCAGCGCTTTTGAAATCGCCAGGCCGAGTCCAAGCCCTCCAAAACGCCGGGTGATGTCGGCCTGTCCCTGTTCGAACGCATTAAAGATTTTATCGATCTTTTCCGGCTCGATGCCGATCCCAGTGTCGATAACGCGCACTTCAATCTTGTCTGGTGTGGGATTCACGGTTTCGATGGTGATCCGGCCTTTTTCCGGCGTAAATTTCACACTATTCTTGATCAAATTCCAAAAGACCTGTTGTAGTCGCGCCGGATCACCTTCCACGTGGGTTTGCGAAGCGCGAAGATGAAATTTCACTTCGAGATTCTTGGCAGCGATTTCCTCCCGGCATATTTCATAAGCGCGCTGCAGGATTTGATGCACGCAAATCGGTTCAAAGCTCAATTGCAGCTTCCCCTTGGCAATCCGGGTCACGTCGAGCAAATCGTCAATGAGGCGTGCTTCCAGTTCGACGTTACGCCGAACGACCTCAAGTGCCTCCCTGACGGGCTGGGAATCTGGCAGCTCGGCTTCCAACTCACCGACCATCGCAATTACCGGTGACAATGGACTTCGCAGCTCGTGTGACAGCAATGCCAGGAATTGATCCTTTGCGGCGTTCGCGCCAATCAATTCCTGCCGCAACGTGACATCCCTTGTCTTGTCTTCGACCAGATAGAGCACGCCTTGAATGGTTTCCTGCCAGCCCTGCAGGCGGAGCAAATTGATATTCAGAAAATGCGTCATGCCCGTCTTATCTTTCAGCGGATGTTCAATTAGTTGAAACGGAGTCCCGAAGGTCAGTACCCTCTCGATCGCCCCGGGCGGAGCAATCTTCACGTCGTCGTAGGTAGTTTCCGTGATATCATGACCAGGTGACATGTCGCCAAACCGTTCCGCCATTTGAGCAAACGCATGGTTGGCGTGGAGGAAACGGCGAGAAGCCGGATCAATGAAAGCGATACCGCTTGGCATGTTTGCAAGCATTTTCTCGTTGAAGATCACTTCGCGCTCCAGTCGTTGCTTGGCTTCCAGCTGGCGCTTGTAATACGCACTGCCCATCCATGCGAATACGGCGGTGAGAACGATCAACCAGACCGCTAGGACAGTCATTCGTCCCAAAAGATCGTGAACCGGCTTGTAGGCCAGGGTCCTCGGCTGCTCCACCACGGCCACCCAACCGGTCGATTCAATCGGGCTGAAGGAATAAAGATTTCCGTGCCGCTCGAAATGCCCGCTCTTGCTCTGGCTAACCTCTTTGATCAATCCTTCGTTGGTCTTCGGCTCAGGCGTTGCAGGATTGGGCTTGAAATCGCTGGCAAAAAGCGCGGCGCCGTTTTGATCGAGCACCTCAAAAAGAAGCCGATCTGAAAACTCAATCGTGGACAGTCGTCGGCCAATTCGCTCCACAAGGACGGAAACTCCAACATAGCCCAGGACGGTCCGGTCTGGCGCGCGCACTGCGCCGACGATATCGGTGACGGGCCGATTATCCGACAGCCTGGGATGAATTGCCGAGACAAAGGTGGCCTCCGTAGCAGCCGCTTGCTCGCGCCAGTACTTGGAGCCAAAATCCTTGCCAATCATCTCCGTAGCCGTGGGGATCGACGCGACAAGGTCGCCGTTTGCCGTGGTAATGAACATTCCATCAATCTGTGGATGGGAATAAAACGCCGAGTTGAGCCATTGTTGAGCGAGTTGTGGATCTGGCGTGCTTAAATTTTTCACCATTTCCGGCAGCGTTTGATAGTATTCGATCACGCTACTGCTGCGGCTTAGATCGTGGCCGACCAGATGCCCCACCAACTGGATTAAGGTTTGGCGGTCGCGCAGGATTCTGGATTCCAGGGTATCGCGCAGGATCGTGTAGGAAACAATGAGAGTCAGGATCGAAGGGATCCATCCTGCCAGAAGAATAGGAAAGATGATCTTGAAACGTTCGAAACGGTCGCGCCTTCGTTTCGTCATTGTGTCTCCCAACTGATGTCTGCGGGTTACGAAAATTGGCCCATCACCGTTACTCTGCTCGTCGCTCCAGGCAAGGGTGAATGTCTCGAGCAAAGCCGGGTCGGAATGACCGGGTGATGACAAGCCGCACGAAAAGTCGCCCGTCCTTTGACAATCAAAGAGATTGCCAGACCGTTCGCCCTGCCAATTACGAAAATCGAGAGGAGATTGTTGTGTATCAACGGAATGCGGCGGAGATTTTCAGAGGCAAAACTACGATTTTTAAATTGACGCACATGGTGAAAGCGGCATCATGTCGGGCTTACCCCGAAAAACTTTCGGGGCTGTAGAACTCCAATGCAAGGAAGCCCCGCACACATTATCTGGTCGATTTGTTATCTGGGCGTGCTCATCGGCCTGGCCGCTTATGGCATCCATCGCTATTTCATTATCTATCTATACCTCAAAAACCGGAAGCGGCCGCCGGTGCCGGAACGTTATTTTGAAAAGTTGCCAAAGGTCACGGTGCAGCTTCCAATCTTTAACGAAGTGTACGTCGCCGAACGCTTGCTTCGTTCTGTGAGCGAATTGGATTATCCACGGGAGCTTCTGCAAATTCAGGTGCTGGACGATTCGACCGACGAAACCCGCGACATCACTGCTGCGTGCGCGAAGGAACTACAAGAGGGCGGCTTTAATGTCCAACGTATTCATCGAGTCGATCGCACTGGTTTCAAAGCCGGCGCGCTGGCGATAGGGCTCGAGGCTGCCGAAGGCGAATTCGTTTGTATCCTGGATGCCGATTTTGTTCCGCAAAAAGATTTATTGAAGCGAACCATCCATTATTTCACCGACCCGAAAGTGGGAATGATCCAGACCCGCTGGGGACATTTAAATCGCGGTTATTCGTTGCTCACGCGCATGCAGGCGATTTTCTTGGACGGACACCTTTTGCTGGAGCAAACCGCTCGCAGCCGCAGCGGCCGTTTTTTCAACTTCAATGGAACGGCCGGACTCTGGCGACGTTCTTGTATCGAGCAAAGCGGAGGCTGGCAATATGACACGCTGTGCGAGGATCTCGATCTCAGTTATCGTGCCCAGCTCGTAGGCTGGAAATTTATCTATCTTTCGGACGTCGTGACTCCGGCCGAGCTACCGGTGGACATGAATGGCTTCAAGTCTCAGCAGCATCGCTGGACGAAAGGCTCGGTTCAAACCTGTAAGAAATTATTGCCCACGATTTGGCGCAGCAGCCTCCCTTTCCCGATCAAGCTCGAAGCCACTGGGCATTTGATGTCGAACTTCGCCTACTTGCTGCTTGCCCTTCTCTGTGTGCTTCTGCATCCCTCGTCCGGAGGACCTCAGGGTGGGTGGCTGCGTACGTTGCTGATTGATATTCCGCTCTTTCTCGCGGCATCGGCTTCAGTGGCGGTTTTTTATATTTGTGCCCAACGCGAGCTGCACCCACGGACGTGGATGAAAGAGATTCTCTTTTTGCCGTGCCTGCTTGCGTTGGGAATTGGTCTTTCGCTGAACAATGCTCGAGCAGTCTTGGAAGCGCTCGTCAACCACAAATCCGACTTCACCCGCACACCCAAGTATGGCATTGAACGAAAGTCTCAGGCGTGGCGGAGCTGCAAGTACAGGCCGCTCAGATCAGCTCTCCCGCTGGCCGAGCTGGGTTTCGCACTCTATTTCACGTACTTCGTGATATTCGCGATCGCGCACGGCCAGTTTCTCTCAGTGCCGTTCCTGCTAATGTTCCAGGCCGGTTTCTTTTACGTCTGCATCTCTTCATTTAGCAGTCGCTGGTCGAAAATTAATTTTGGCAGATCACGTGCGGGCGATGCAATTCCCGCGTGACAAACTCAAATACTAGAGTAAGAAATTGCGCATGCTTCGGCCCCTGGCAGTACTTTTTGGTCTCATTTCAACTACGCCCGTCTTTGCTCTCACGCCGGTCGATACATCGAACCAGGTGATCGTCAGCGTACGTGATCAGAAGCTCATGCTTGTTCAGAACGGCGGGAAAGTGGCGACTTACCCAGTGTCCACCTCCATGTTCGGGGTTGGCGATTACTGGGGGCGAATGACAACTCCTCTGGGTTACCTCGCCATCGAGAAAAAAATTGGTGACAACGCACCCACCGGCGCGGTCTTCCACAATCGGCGATGGACCGGCGAAGTTCTTCAACCCAATGCTCCCGGGCGCGACCCGGTGACCACGCGTATCATCTGGTTGCGCGGACTCGAAGCGCAAAACGCGCATGCTTTTCAGCGTTGTATTTACATTCATGGCACGCCGGAGGAGAAGCGAATCGGCCGTCCGGCCAGCTACGGCTGCATTCGAATGAAGTCGACCGATGTTGCCGCACTTTACGATCGCGTCCCGCTTGGGGCACTCGTGCAGATTACTCCTGAGCATTTACCGAAAGTCGCAAAGGCACCGCGATCGCAACCCGCTAATACCTTCGTAACCGCGAGCGCAAAACCTCAGAACCAGAACCAGAACCAGGACCAGGCAATTTCCGCTTCAGCTTCCAACGATACGCTCTCGCTCGAACAAATGCGGAAGGGTGGAGCGCTTGCTGCTCAGAGGCAAAAAGCGAAGCTCGAATTGAACAAACAATTGTAGCGCTTCAGCCCTTGGACCTATGCGCCGCTTGCGCGTCGGCGCGGTGAATGCAGGCTTAGAAAACCTTCAGGGGTTGACAATCGCAATTCACTCGCGAGCGTGCAGGCCCATAACTTTTTGATTACAATGGCAAACACAAAGTCAGCCGCCAAACGCGCTCGCCAGACAGTGAAACGATCTCTACGCAATCGCAGCGTCCTGACGGGTCTGCGAACGATGCAGAAGACAGTGCGCTCCGTGCAAACGCCGAGTCCGGAGCACGTTCGCGCGCTAATCTCAGCTATCGATAAAGCTGCCAAGCGCGGGATCATTCACGAAAATGCTGCGAATCGCCGCAAGGCGCGACTCAATAAAGCGTTGGCCGCTGGGAGATAATGGAATAATGAGATGGAGTAGTGAATTTGCTCTGAAGCGATTACTCTAGGACTCCATTGGTCCACCATCTTCTGACTTTGCATATCCTGTCGGACGGATAGATTCCTGCTAATGATTCCCGCTTTCCTGCTCGTGTTTTCGGCTGCGGCGTATCGCATTACGACTGGCCTCTTGATTCATTCCGGTGCGACCTGGCTTTCTAATTTTACGCCGCTGGCGGCAATTGCCATCTGCAGCGCCGCCTACTTTCCAAGGAAATACAAATTCTCGGTGCCGCTCGTTACGCTTTTTATTTCCGACGCGGTAATTAACTTCAGTTACGGCGAGTCGCTGTTCGATTCACAAATACTCGTGCGTTACATAGCGCTGGCTGTCCTTGGATGCGCCGGGCTTCTCCTGCAGAACCGAGCATCGCTGAAAACGCTTCTGCCGGCTTCCATCGTTGGATCGATATTTTTTTATGGGGCCACAAATGCATTTTCGTGGTTAAGCGATCCCGGTTACACGAAGAATTTGGCGGGCCTCATTCAGGCGCTGACGATCGGATTGTCCAGCTACAGCGCTACTCCCAGTTGGATGTTCTTCCGCAATTCGCTCATCAGCGATCTCTTGTTTACTCTGCTCTTTGTTCTTTCCATCAACCTTGGCCGAAGCGCGGAGGGCTCGCGCGCCCGAGCCGCGGTTCCGCGCGCGGCTTAAGCCGCCATGCAGCCGGTGGAGCAGCGCGACGAAGTCGAGATGCTCTCGCTAATGCTGTTGATACGGCGTTTTGAGGAACGCGCCAGTCAGCAGTATCAAGCGCAGAAGATCGGCGGTTTTTGCCACCTTTACATCGGTCAGGAAGCAGTTGTGACCGGCGCTATCGCTGCCATTCGTGATGATGACTACATTATCACCGCCTACCGCGATCATGCTCACGCTCTTGCTCGCGGCACCAGCGCGGACGCATGTATGGCGGAGCTTTTTGGAAAAGAAACCGGCTGCTCACGCGGCCTGGGCGGCTCGATGCATTTTTTCGACAAGAAGCATCACATGTACGGTGGCCACGCTATTGTTGCTGCTCACGTTCCGCTGGCAGTTGGATTAGCTTTCTCCATTAAATACCGTGGCGAGGATCGTGTTACGCTTTGCTTTTTCGGTGATGGCGCGATCAATCAAGGTGCCTTCCACGAAGCGCTGAACCTCGCGGCTCTTTATAAATTACCGATCGTTTTCATTTGTGAAAACAACCTGTTCGCCATGGGTACTTCCGTGAAGCGATCGACGTCGCTACGGCAAATCGTCGATCGCGCGGAAGGTTACGACATTCCCGGAGAAATTGTGGATGGAATGAATTTTCGCGAAGTTCGTGACAAGGTTGCCGAGATTGTGGATTCCATCCGTAAAGAGGCGCACCCGGCGTTCCTTGAAATGCGAACCTATCGCTATCGAGGCCACTCCATGTCAGACCCGGCGAGTTATCGAACGAAACAGGAACTGGAGAAGTATCGGCTCGACGATCCGATCACGCGTTTACGGGCGCAGCTCACCCGCGAGGGAAAAATAACGAATGAACAGTTCGATCTGCTCGACAAACGAGCAAAAGAAACAGTGCTGGCGTCGGTAAAGTTCGCGGAGAAAAGTCCCCAGCCACCGCTCGACACACTTTACGATTACACATATGCCAATGGCGCTGCTGCGGCCGGCTCCCCTGCTGAGTCCGACGAACCTGCAGGCGATGGAGTCTTCAGTGGAGAAGACAGGCGATGAGAGAAATCACATATCGTCAGGCGCTCAACGAAGCGTTGGCGGAAGAGCTGGAGCGCGATCCGAACGTATTTCTGATGGGCGAGGAAGTCGCAGAGTACCAGGGCGCGTACAAGGTCAGCCAGGGATTGCTTCAGCGCTTCGGGCCGCGACGGATCATTGATACTCCAATTAGTGAAAACGGGTTTGCCGGCTTGGGAGTTGGCGCTGCAATGGTTGGGCTACGGCCCATCATTGAATTTATGACGTTCAGTTTTTCACTGGTGGCATTTGATCAGGTCGTGAACAACGCCCCAAATATGTACACGATGTCTGGGGGGCAATTTAATATCCCCATCACCTTTCGTGGCCCAAACGGGCCGGCGCATCAACTGGGTGCTACCCATTCACATGCAACGGAAAACTTTTACGCCAGCGTGCCGGGCCTGAAAGTTTGCACGCCAGCCACGCCGCGCGACGCGAAAGGATTGCTCAAAACGGCCGTGCGCGACAACAACCCAGTGTTGGTTTTGGAGGCCGAACTGCTTTATAGCTCCAAAGGAATGGTGGAGCCTCCGGATGAAGAGCTGCTCATCCCACTGGGCAAAGCGGAAGTGAAACGCGAAGGTGGCGACGTCTCGATCATTTGTTACTCGCAGACAGTTCCACTAGCACTCAAGGTTGCCGCCCAACTGGAGGACGAAGATATTTCCGCGGAAATTTTGGATCTTCGTTCCATCAAGCCGCTCGACGAAAAAGCGATTTACGAGTCGGTAGCGAAGACGCATCGCGTGGTAATCGTCGAGCAAGATCACCCTTTTTGTGGAGTCGGCGCGGAAGTTTGCTATCGAATCCAGAAGAACATTTTTGACGCACTCGACGCGCCCATCATCCGCGTATCACAGGAAGATGTACCGATGCCGTACAATGAGCGGCTCGAGAAAGCTGTGCTTCCAAACGCAGACAAGCTCATCGCGGCTGTGAAAAAAGTTTGCTACGCATGAACGCAATTAAAAGAGTTACAAAGTTGAAAAGGATCACCATTGTAACATTCCAACTCTTTTAAACGTTTTAACTTCTTAACTTTTCGACATGCCCGAAATTCAAATGCCCAAATTGAGCGACACGATGACGGAGGGCACTCTGGTCGCGTGGAAGAAGAAGAAGGGCGACCAAGTTTCGGCTGGAGAAGTCCTCGCCGAGATCGAGACCGACAAGGCGACGATGGAATGGGAATCACCCGAGGACGGGACGCTCACCGAAATTTATGTCGAGGAAGGCGGCAAGGTAAACGTCGGCGACAAGATCGCGTTCATTGGCGCTGAAGGTGAGGAAGCGCCTAAAGAAGAGGAACAGGAAAAAGAGAAAGAAGAAAAAGAGGAAAAGCCAACAGCCAACGAAGAACAAAAAGAGGAAGAACAGCCGAACAAAGCAGAGCAGCCAAAAGAGGAGAAGCCGAAAACAGAAGAGAAGAAGGAGAAAAAGGCGGCGCCACCGAAGGCAGAAAAAGAGGCTGAACCTGAAAAGCCGGCGTCGAAAATCGGGAAGGGCGAGGAAGCGCGCGTGAAAGCATCGCCGGTCGCGCGGCGAATTGCGGCCGAGCTTGGTGTTGATCTTTCCAGCGTGAAGGGCACTGGACCCGAAGGGCGTGTGACGGAAACGGATGTACGCGCCGCAGGTAAATCAAAATCCGCTGCTTCAGCGGTTAAGGTGCCCGTGACGGTAAAGGCTGGCGAAAGCGCGCGTATTCAACTTTCCGGAATGCGCAGAGTCATAGCCCAGCGGCTGGTGGAAAGCCTGGGCCCAATTCCACATTTTTATCTCAACATCGACATCGATGCCGCGCCGCTGATGGAGGCGCGGGAGGAATTGAAGTCGGCGGGCGAAGGCGCGGATGCTGCGAAAATCACAGTAAACGACTTTGTTCTAAAGGCGGCCGTGCAAGCCGCAGTCAAGGTGCCGCGAGTGAACGCTTCGTTCGATGGCGATGCAATAGTGCAGTACGCCGACATCGATCTTGGAATAGCCGTCGCGATCGAAGACGGGCTCCTCACGCCAGTTATCCGCGCCGCGCAAAACAAATCGCTGCGTGAGATCAGCGAACTGGCAAAAGATTTAGCGCATCGCGCGCGCAACAAACGCATGAAGCCTGAAGAATTTCAGGGTGGCACGTTTACTGTTTCAAACCTCGGCGCCATGGGAATCGACAGTTTCTCAGCTGTAATCAATCCACCGCAGAGTTTTATTTTGGCCGTAGGCAGGATTACGAACGTCCCTGTAGTGGACGACAGCGACCAGATTATCGCGGGTCATCGGATGTCGCTTACGATGAGCTGCGACCACCGCGTCATTGACGGCGCCTTGGGTGCTGAATATCTGAAAGAGCTGCGCCACCTTCTGGAAAACCCAGCGTTACTGCTGGTTTGAATTTCTTGCGGAAACGCGCGGGCGACAGTTTTAGCGCTGGCTGGCCGCAAGCGGTGTCTAGATCAAAGTGGCGATTACAATCCTGTTTCCCAAGTCATAAAATCGTCGAGCGTTTGCCGGGTTCTATCGACCACGAACTCGACAACGGCTGCGTCGTCAATGAAGCCTAGGAACGGTGTCTTGTCGGGAATTAGATCGAACGGATCCACCAGATAGTTGAGAGCCGCAACGATCCATAGCAGCGAATCATGCGAAACTTGATCATATTCTCCGCGATGATGCGCACGGATCAACCGCAGCATTGTCTGGAGATAAGGCCAATATTCTTTAAAGGAGTCTTTGGGCACCGCCGCTGCCTTTTTCGCCGCTTCGTTGAAAAGCGTTTGCAGCCTCTCACGATCGTCGACGCATGATTTTGCGTCGGTGAGCGCTCTCGCAAACGCTTCGCTGCGAAGGGCAGGTTTGCTGTAAGGGCTGAGTCCCTCAATATTTTTTCGACTCAGCCGCGCCTTGGTCTTGGCACCCGATTTCGTTTTTACCTCTTTCATCGGTCACCATGAGAGCAGGTCAGTGCGCAGATGAAAAGCCCATTCATGACGCGGGCAATCGTGCCTGGGGGCGTCATCGGACAGACAAGATTGGCTGCATCACTACGGTTTTGTTGCCAGGATTAGTGGTGAAGGTCCGGGGGCGTCTAGCTTTCGCACTTTTTTGAAATCCGCTTCGTCCAGCCAGTTCTTGATTTCGTTGAAACTGAAGGTGTCGCCTTTTTCGGTGTTCACCAGCATTTGCACGGCAAACATCAGTGAGGCTAGCGGTTTGGTGCGATCGTCGTTCACCAGCCATTCTGCAATTGCGATGGTGCCGCCGGATCTTAGCGCGTGGAAAATCTTTCTGAGTAATTGGCGGCCGCGATCTTCGCCTTCGCTGTGCAAGATGTGACCAAGGATGGCGATGTCGTAGCCGGTGCCGAAATTCACCTCCAACAAATCCCCCTCGATATATTTGAAGCGAGCGCCGACGCCGAACTTTTGTGTGATTCGTTTTGTCGTTGGAATCATTCCGGCCCAATCGACCGCGGTTACCCGCACCCGCGGGGATTTTTGGGTGAGGGCAATGCCCCAAATACCTGAACCTGCGCCAATATCGAGCGCGTGGATTTCGCTCTTTGCCTTCGCTAACTTCAAGTGATCGGCGAGCTTTTGCGCAGGCGGATAGCTCAATGGGATGATGTTTTCCACCAGCTGACTAAAGAATTCCGTGCCTTCGGTTTCCTGGTTTACGGCGACGGTCGGACGACCTTCGCGAACGATGTCTGACAATCGTAGCCATCCTGAAATGAGGTGTGGCGTAATGGTTCCAAAAAAACCCGCGTGCGTCCCCGGATTTTTGCTTAGAAGAAAGGCGGCACTTTCGGGTGTAAGCGAATACTTTCCTTGCCGATCTTTCTTCAGAAGCCCTAAACCAATGAGCGCGTTCATTAGAATCCGCAGAGCCCGCGCTGAAGCCCCGGTTTTCTCGGCGACTTGCCCGGCTGTTTTCGCGCCATCTTCCAGCGAATCGAAAACCCGGTTACTTACAGCCGCGCTGATGATCAACGGCGGCGCGTAAGCGAAGCTCAGTTCCATCAAACGTTCGGGCGTGACTTGTTTCCTGCGACGAGTTTTCCTGGGCATATCGGATTTGAGGTTTCGAAAGCTAAGATCGACAAATAAGGTTTGGAATCAATTGTGAGCAAACATTCTCCTGATCCTCAGGCGCCTCGCCTCGAAGCTTTCAAAACACGCGAGGAAATGGAAGCCAGTGAGCATGCTGTGCTTGCGCCGTTTGCGGAAAAGTCCGGCGCCTCGCGCAGCCGGCAATATTCGGAACCGGCGCATGCGTTTCGCACCGAGTTCCAACGCGACCGGGCGCGGATCATTCATTCACGCGCGTTTCGTCGGATGGAGTACAAGACCCAGGTCTTTTTGAATGGCACCGGGGACCACCTGCGTACCCGCCTAACGCATTCTATTGAGGTAGCATCCATTAGCCGTACCATTGCCCGCGCATTACGTCTGAATGAAGATCTCGCCGAAGCGATCGCCCTCGCCCATGATCTGGGACACGCGCCTTTTGGACATTCGGGTGAAGAAATGCTGGCTGAATGCATGCGCGACCATGGCGGTTTCGATCACAACCGCCAGAGTGTGCGAGTAGTAGAGCTCCTTGAAGACCCTTATCCAAATTTTCCGGGTCTGAACCTGACATTTGAAGTGCGCGAGGGCCTGCGCAAACACGGAGCATTTCATGAAACGGAAGGCGTGACGGGACCGCACGCACCTCCTAATTTACCAAGCTATCGTTGCCCATCGCTGGAGGCGCAGGTCGCTGATCTGGCAGACGAGATTACCTATTACAGCCATGACTTGGATGACGCGGTGGATTTTGAAATCCTCGATGCGGCACAACTGGAAAAAAACGAGGTCTGGCGTCGAAGCCTGCGGGCTGTACTGGCACGCTACCCCGACGCTCGGGAGCCGGATCTGCACAAGCTAATCATTCGAGACATTATCGACACGGAAGTGCGCGATCTGGTTTCGACCAGCACAAAATCCATCGCAGGTGCCGGCGTTCAAAGTGCAGACGAAGCGCGGCAGCAGTCAGCGCCCCTGATTCGTTATAGCGATGATTTGTTCCAAGCGAATCGCGATTTGCGAAAATTTCTGTACCAGAACGTTTATTATAATCCGCGCGTATCGGAAGTGAATCGACGTGCATGCGAAATGCTGCGCCAGGTTTTCCAAGTGTATCTGGCCGATCCTGACAAACTGGGTGAGTCGGCGGCGAAACGAATTGAGACCGAGGGATTGCATCGCACGGTATGCGATTACATAGCGGGAATGACGGACCGGTATTTGATGGAAGAACACGCGGGGATTCAGGGCGAGGGACCAAGAGAGTAACGGAGTGCGGACCGATCCGAGTTCTCAGCACCCCGATACTCCGTCTTTTACGCAGCCGCGGTTCCGTTTTCTTCCCGAAGATACTGAATCACCAGCCGCAAGCGTTTATTAATAGAGAGTTCTTCCAGGACGCGTTGACGACGAAGAGGATCGCTCACGAACGTTGAAGCGACGAGATCAGCAAGCAATTCAGGGTCACTCAAATCGGAAAGATACCGGTCTACTTTAGGTGGAAGCTGCCGCAGTCCGTCCCCTTTGAGGTTCGAATAAAGTTCCAGCACTTTCGCAGCCAGGGCTTCGGTTTCCACAGACGTGGCGGAGTCGGATTCGAGCGACTCAATCGTTGCAATCGGGAATGGCTCTTCCTGCTGGAAAGCGCTGAATCTGATACGCTCCAGTCCCTGCAGAATCAGGTTCGATGTGCCGTCGCTTCCTTCGACGCATGCGCGAATGAGACCAACCGTTGCAATTTGGAAGAAGTCGGCGGTCGAATTCCATTCCACGCAATGCGGTTTGAGCAGTGCGACGCAAAACATACGGTGATGGGCGAGGGCATGCTTTAACATCTCGCGATAGCGCGGCTCAAAGATATGAAGCGGCAGCAGCGCATGTGGAAAAAGCAGGGCGCCAGGCAACGGCATAACTGGCACTTGTTTTGGAATGTCTACAGATGAGGACATGGCACGTTTCTTTTTTTGTACGATATATGCGTTGGAGAAAGAGCAAGCGAACGGATCGTAATTCGTTAAAGTGTTGAACCGTTAAAGCGGCGACTACAATCTGCCGATTCAACGGTGTAACGGTTTAACGCTTCAACGCGGCGAAGCTCAACGCGCGAACCTGATCAAGCGACATTTGCCCCTCGATGTCGCTTCGGCCGAGTGACACATACACGAGGTCCGATCCACAACAGGCGAGAAGTACGCGCGAAGCTGCGCCCAGTTTGCCAATTCCCATCGCGCTCACTGCAATGTCAACGTCACTGGCTACGGCGAAATCGATCAAGCGCGTCAGTTGCGTCGGAGTGTCGGTGCGTGTCGCCACTTTGAAAAAGTCCGCGCCATACGTTTTTGCGGCGCGCGCTTGAGCTTGCAACCGGCTGGGAGACGGAGTGCTTTTCAGGTGATGAACTGAAATGATGCGCCGCACGTTTCGCCTTCGAGCCAGCTGAAGGAGCGAAACGAATAAGGGTGCGGAACGTAGTTCGACATCGATATAACGGGCTCGGGATAAGAATCGAGAGAGCAGATTGTGTCGCTGCAACTGCGATAATCGATTCGCCCCGCCTTCCATCGGATGTCGCGCGGTGATGACCAGCGGCGCGCGCAACTTGGAGATCTTGTTCTCCAGCCGGTCGATCACGCGCACAAGTCGATCCAGTCGAAGTTCAAACAAATCCGGTGGCTTGTTCATTCGAATGGCAAAATTGAACTCAGCGGGCGACGTGATGACGCCCACCACCCGGGGTCGCCGACGGCGATGCTTCCCGGAACTAGGGGCGGTTAGAGAAGGTTCAAGCACGAATCGACACGAACCGAGACCGTGATTCGTCAAATGTTTACACAGGGTCCACGATCAACAGTTCAACGTTTTAGTGAATTAACGCCGCGAGCGAGCATTCTTTCAACGTACTTGGCGAGAATATCGAACTCGAGATTCATCGGATCGCCCACTCGGACCTGGTCCAAATTAGTATGCGCCTTCGTGTAAGGGATAATCCACACGACGAAGCTTTTCGAAAGAACTTCGGCGACAGTGAGACTGATTCCATTCACCGCAATCGAGCCCTTGCACGCGACATAATGGGCGAACGCCTTTGGCAATTCGATTTCCAATCGAAAATCTGCGCCGCTTTTCTGATAGGCGATGACGGGCGAGACACAATCGATGTGTCCTTGAACGAAATGTCCCCCAAAACGCTCTGTCCCAGAAACAGCCCGCTCAAGATTCACCGGCTGCCTCCGCTGCAGGTTTTTCAGATTTGTGCGAGCGATCGTCTCGTCCAAGAGATCGAAAACCAACTGCTCACCGCGGTGTGAACTCAGTGTGAGGCAACAACCATTAACGGCCAAACTATCGCCGCGCCGTATCTTTTTCGCGACGTGCGGCGCGGCAATTTTCAATTGATTGCCGTTTTTACTTGCAGCGAACGCGATTACACTGCCGACTTCTTCAATCAAACCGGTGAACATGATGATAAGGTGTAGAGCGTGATTCGCTAGATAGTTACACGGTTACATCGGATTTACGATTTAACGCTTCAACGATTTAACGTGGCGAAGGCATTCGTAGTTACAAAGGGTCAACCAACCATATTTCAGCGTTTTTTCCGGACGGAGACGGTTGGTGGGTCAGTCCTGCTGCTGTTCGGAATAGCGGCACTGGTGCTGGCCAATTCACCGCTGGCCGAAGCGTACGAACGCCTTTGGCAGATCCGATTAACATTTGGAATCACACAACACTCGCTATCGCTGACGCTGCATCAGTGGATCAACGATGGGCTGATGGCGGTGTTTTTTTTGTTAGTCGGCCTTGAAATCAAACGTGAGTTAATAGTCGGCGAACTGGCGTCGGTAAGGAAAGCCGCTGTTCCAATTGCGGGCGCGATCGGCGGGATGATTGTCCCGGCTGCGGTCTACTGGATGTGGAACATGAGCGGGCAGAACGCGCGGGGCTGGGGCATCCCGATGGCGACGGATATCGCTTTTGCTCTTGGAGCACTCGCTTTGATTGCTCCGCATGCACCGGCTGGCGCCAGGGTATTTCTCGCCGCGCTGGCGATCGTTGACGATATGGGAGCGGTTCTCGTTATCGCGATTTTCTATTCGCATGCGCTAGCATGGAGCGCGCTGATCGTAGCAGCCTTCATCGTCAGTGTCTTGATCGGATTAAATGTGATGGGGGTCCGCCGCTTGTGGCCATATTTGCTGTTAGGAATTGCTCTCTGGTATTTCGTGCACGAATCCGGCGTGCACGCCACGGTTGCTGGCGTGGCGCTGGCCTTTACGATTCCTACTCATACGCGGATCAATGCGGTGGAATTCTCGCGCAAGGCGCGGGACTTTTTGGCTCGATTCGATCGCACCGAGAGCGGTGATTCTCTTGTCCTTACCAGCAAGGGACAACAGGAAGCTGTCTTCGCGATCGAGCATGCGAGCAAAGCTGTGACCGCGCCGATTTTACGTCTCGAACACGCGCTTCACAACGTCTCTGCGTTCGTCGTGATGCCGCTGTTCGCATTCGCCAATGCAGGTGTGAGGATTGGTGGCCCGCTTGAGCATGCCGAAGTCACAATTGGAGTATTTCTCGGGCTTGTTGTTGGTAAACCGCTCGGCATTGCCGCGGCAGCGCTTGGCGCGGTCAAATCCGGAATCGGTCAGCTTCCTGGTGGTGTTGGGTGGACCTCGCTGCTCGGTTATGCCTGCCTGGCAGGGATCGGTTTTACCATGTCGCTGTTTATCGCTATGCTAGCATTCGAAGAGAATGGGCTACTTAACGCGGCAAAGTCAGGTATTCTCGCCGGATCGCTTCTGGCTGGGATCTCGGGCGCTATTGTTCTGAGGATTGCCTCTCGTTTTCGCGACGATGAATAGGTCTCAGTCGGCCCCAGAGTCGCCTGTTTCGTCTGAGGTGCAGATGCCAAGCCCCCGCGGGAGCGTTCCGGTTATTATTTTCTCTGCCATTCTGTTTCTGTCCGGGATTGGTGCGCTCATATTCGAAACACTTTGGTTGCGGCTTAGCGGTCTCGCATTTGGCAACTCGGTCTGGGCGGCAGCGTTGATCCTTTCCAGTTTCATGGCGGGCCTGGCGCTAGGGAATGCGATCGCCGCATCATCGAGAATTCGGCGATGGCGGCCGCTCCATCTTTATGCCGTGCTGGAGGTGCTCGTCGCTCTGCTTGGTTGCACAATCGTTTTTGGTCTTCCGGTGCTGGGCGAATTGTTGCGGCCCGTATGGCAAATCTTCTGGAATTATCAGCCAGCGCTTCTTGGACTGCGGTTCGTCGTGTCTTTCCTGATCCTCCTTATCCCGACAACGGCGATGGGCCTGACGCTGCCGGTGTTGATGGAAGACCCAATGTTGCGACAAACCAATTTTGGGCGAGCGCTTGGTTTCCTGTACGGCTCGAACACTTTGGGTGCGGTGGCTGGTGCTGTGCTCGGCGAAGGTTATCTCATCGCGACGCTTGGCCTTCGAGGCACGAGTTTGGTTGCAGGTTTGGCGGTTTGCCTCGCTGCAATCGCCGCATTGTTGGTGGCAAGAATTGGCGGCGATGCGAGCGAGACAAACCCCAAGCCAGCGTTTCCGCTGAGCCCACATGTAAGTTACCGGCTGCCGTGGCGTCTGCTTTTCACCAGCTTCGGGACGGGCTGCGTTCTTCTTTGCCTGGAGGTGATATGGTTCCGATTTCTACGATTGTACGTTGTTTCATCGCCCACAGCATTTGCGGTGATGCTTGCAATCGTGTTGTCAGGAATAGGGCTGGGGGCCCTTTTGGCCGGCGCAATTCAGGGTATTAACCGTCGTCGTACGTACGACACACGCGCCTCACACAGCGGAGCGACTGCAGGGCGCGGCGGATCTCTTTCCGTTCTGTTGCTGCTGGCGGCGATTTCAACGCTTTTGTCATATTTGTTCTTCCCGGGCGAGATAGTGAAAACGCCCGCCGGCGCTTTTAGTCTCGCCTCCTGGTACCAGATCGCGCTGCTCTCGATAGCGCTGATGTTCCCCGTCGCTTTTCTCTCGGGAATTGTATTCCCATCCATTGCTTCATCCGTTCAGGCCACGGTGGAAGATCGGATGAACAGCACCGGAGTCACCACTCTTTTCAACACAACAGGGGCGGCGATCGGCCCACTTTTAGCAAGTTTCGTGTTGTTGCCCTGCATCGGCTATCAAGGGAGCCTCGTAATTTGCGCGGCGATTTACGCATTGCTCAGCGTTCTCGTGAGCGAGCGCTCAAGCTGGTCGATCCGGCGGCCGACTGGTTTGATTATCACCGCACTTTGTGCGGCGGTGATCCTCCTCCTGGCAATTTTTCCATATAACCGCGCGGAATCGCACTTCGCACACGCGAGTCGTCCTTACGAGATTGATGAACACGGTAAGGTGCTTGCACATGTCGTGAAAAGGATAGAGGGGACCTCAGATACCTATCAGTTGCTGCGACGCGATTTTCTTGGTGAACCGTATTACTACCGACTGTTGACCAACGCGTTTTCGATGTCGGCCACAAATCCGCGCAATCAGCGTTACATGAGATTGTTCGCGTATCTTCCTATAGCCCTTCGTCCGGAAGCGAAAGATGCATTGCTTATCTGTTATGGGTGCGGCGTCACCGCAGATGCGCTGCTCCACGGCCCGAATATTAAACGCTTGGATATCGTCGATATTTCGAAAGAAGTCTTCCGTCTCGCCGATTTCTATTCCGGAATCAATTATTCCAACCCCCTTCGCGATCCGCGTGTACGGGCGATTGTGCAAGACGGACGCTTCTTCCTTCAGGCCGCCCCGCAGCAGTACGATATTATCACGGGCGAACCGCCTCCGCCGAAAGTCGCTGGTTCAGTCAATCTTTACACCGAAGAGTTTTTTTCATTGATGAAGAGCCGGCTGAAGGAGGACGGAATCGCTACCTTCTGGCTGCCCATCAATCAACTGAAGGTGGAGGAATCAAAGGCGATTCTTCGCGCGTTTCACAACGCGTTTCCCAACGCCTTGGTTTGGGCCAGCGCCGATCAGCAGTGGATCATGATGGGGATCAAAGGGCCGGGACGCGGCGTCAACGAAAAGGAGTTGCGACGATTGTGGAGCGAGCCTGCTGGGCCGGGCCAGGATTTGCGGCGGGTCGGCGTCGAAGTTCCGCAACAATTGGCCGCATTGTTTTTGATGGACGGTGAGGAGATTGATCGCATCACGGGGGGCGTTGCGCCCTTAAGGGACAATTATCCCAAGCGGCTGACCGACGCGGTGTGGAATGACCAGGCGAACTTCAATTTCACTTCGACTTATATGGACGCATCGTCCGCGGTTGAACGTTTCGGTTGGTCCCCGACCATCAATCGCATTTGGCCGGAGACGTTAAACGAATCGCTGAAATCGTTCTTTTCCGTGCGCGAGATGCGATATCTTTCCGAAACAATTGGAGGCAACGAGTGGGCCGAACTGGACCTTTATCTGCGCCATTCCCGCTTGCGGGTGCCAGTCCTGGAAGTGTTGGGAAGTGACGGGTTGCGGCTGTCAATTGCGGAGCGCGCGGCGAAAAAATCGCAGCCACCTCCGGTGGAAATTATGCAAGACCTGGTTGCGGGAGCCCTTGCTCAACGAGACATCAACGGAGCGATTCGTCTGCTGGAGAACAAGAAAGATCGCAGCTCGCTTAGTCTCGACGACACGTATCTGCTTACCTATCTTTACTGTTTAAACGGCGAGGTGGACAAAGCGGAAGCGCTGGCTGCCACAAATGCTGCCGCGGCCAAGAAGAATAGTTCCGTCGATTGGCTGTGGGGGAAATTGCAGAGCGAGTTCGGATTTCACCCCCCAGCTGATTGACGTTAACCATGCTTTGTCCTGCTCGCACATTGCAACTCAACAACGATCCTCCTGACCGAGACTGAACTCACTCTAAAGAGATGAAAGTCTCAATCGTCATTCCCTGCTATAACGAGAAAGCTACAATTGAAAAGATCGTCGTGGCAGCTCGCGCGGCGCCAATCGGCAGCAGGGAGATTATCGTAGTTGACGATTGTTCGGAAGATGGCACCAGGGCGGTGCTGGAAGGAAAGGTTTCCCACCTGGTCGACCGCATCATTTATCATCAAGTCAATCAGGGCAAGGGAGCGGCTTTGCGCACAGGTTTTGCGGCTGCAACCGGTGATTTCGTCCTCATCCAGGACGCAGACCTCGAGTACAGCCCCGACGATTATCCGGCACTTCTGGAGCCTCTTATGTCAGACAAAGCGGACGCGGTTCTGGGTTCCCGGTTCCTGGGCGGTCGACCGCATCGAGTTCTCTTTTTTTGGCACATGGTCGCAAATAAGTTTTTGACGCTTCTTTCAAACATGTTCACGAATCTTAACCTGACCGACATGCAGACGGGGTATAAGGTCTTCAAAGCTCCGCTCATCAAGTCGATTCTGATAGAAGAAAATGGTTTTGGCGTTGAGCCCGAAATTGTGTCGAAACTGGCGAAGGTAGGCTGTAGGATCTTCGAAGTGGGAATTTCCTATTATGGTCGTACATACGAGGAGGGCAAAAAAATCGGGTGGCGTGATGGGTTTCGAGCCTTATACGCCATAATCAAGTATGGTTGTCGACCCTAGGCAGCTTGAGCCTTTGAGCAGGCAAAGGGTTCATATCGAGTCTCGATTTCCCACGGATCCGCCGCTAATCGCGCTGGCGAAGAGAAACGCTTAATGCGCCGACACGCCCTGTTTATCGGACTATTCATTGTTGTCGCAGCGACACGCCTCACGATTCTGTTGGCGTCGCAGACGCATGTGCATAGCGACGAGGCGATCATCGGCTTGATGGCGAAGCATATTTTGGAAGGACGTTATTTTCCCTTCTATATGTATGGTCAACCCTACAATGCAGGTGCAGCATGGGAAGCTTATCTGGCCGCGGTTGCGTTCGCATTCCTCGGCGTCAGCGTCACTTCGTTGAAGGGCTGCATCGTGGTGCTGTCCTTGCTGTGCCTTTTTCTATTTTATCGGATGTGTCTGGTCCTTTATAACCAGCGCACAGCCCTTTTGGGCACGATTGTGTTTGCGATAACTCCCTCACTTCTCAAGTGGCACTTTCAAGTGAGAGGTTATTCCTGGTATTTCCTTTCGATTCCTCTGCAGACGATTCTCTTCTTATCGATTCAATCGACCCCGAGCCGAAGGTGGCCGCTATTTCTATTCTTCGGCGTAGCCTCGGGGTTGAGCATCTGGAATTTAGAGCTGGGAATCACGTTTAACGTGGCGCTATGGGTTCTCATTTTGCTGCGCCGAAGCTTGTCGCTTAAGAACGCGCTCGTCGCGCTCGCCGGTTTCATCGCCGGCTACTTGCCGGCCATTGTGTTCAACCTCACGCATGATTGCGCGAACTGGAATGCTGTGCTCGAAAAAACAGGTGGCGGCGGACTTGCCGCGCTTTTTCACCCGGAAACACTCTCACAAATTTTCCTAACGGAGATGCCGAAGTTCTTCGGTGCCGATACCGTTCTTTGGTATTACCCGGAGAAGTCTGTTTTGGGGTTCGTATTTTACACGATCGCCCTGCTGGCGGCAGGCGCTGCGGCCCGGCCATTCATCCGATCGCCTTCAAAAATTGTGGAGGCGATTCGCGGCGGTTTCGCAGGCGGGGATGAAGAGCGGGATCTGCTTCTGCTCATGCTGATATTGGCGTGCTTTGTTCCGTACGTTACAGCCCCCTTCCGAGTGCCCGGTTATTTTTTGGCCGGTTCTTTCTTTTTTGCAGCACTCACTGGCCGATTGCTCGCGCGCTGCTTTGCTTCTTCCAAAACGCTGATTCTTTTCGGCGGAGCCGGGGTCTTTGCCGTTGCGGTAGCTACGGGAACTGCGTTGATGCTAGACATGGCGCGCCACAATCAAATTGAAACATTAACGCTCTGCGATCAGGGAGAGAACTATTGTATGACCCGGATTCCCGGCGGGGCTCTCGATGGCGTCGAACGCCACCTGAGCCAACACGGCGTAACCGACGTGTGGACCACTGTTTCTTTTATTTATCCGTTGCTGTTCGAATGCCACGAAGCGTTCGCCGCCTCCGACACGTTTTTTGGTTACCAACATCGTGTTTACCCGGAAACAATTCCCTGGCGCGAACCGGATCCTGAAGGACACGTTGCGATTGTACTTGAGAGCGATTCGCCTTTTCGCGCTGCGGTTGAGAAGCGCTTGCAACTCGCAGCCGTTGCGCCGTTGATCAGCGAATACGGAAAACTCGCGGTAATCGAGGGGAAGCGCCGATGAGGGCGGCGTCCCGACCTGCGACGCGACATGAGCGAAAGTTGGTCTTTCTATTTTGCGCGATTGCCGCGCTTCGCGTCTTCACGTTTTCCGCGGCGTTTCCGTTTTTCAACAATGTAGATGAGCAAGCGCATCTCGATTTGGTGATGAAATACGCGCGAGGCGACGTGCCACGCGGTTTAGGTCACTATTCTCCCGAATCAGCAAATGTCATCGCTTTGTACGGCACGCCAGAGTACTTTATCGCTCCGCAGCAGTTCGCGACGAACGATTTTCCGCCGCCAAACTGGACGTTGCCAGCTGAACAGCGCGAGAACGTCGTAGACAAGAATTCGTCATGGTGGCGATCCAATGAAAACCACGAATCAGGAGAGCCGCCACTTTATTATTTTATCGCTGGCTTGTGGCTGAATCTCGGCCGCATCATGGGGATTACGGGCGCGTGGCTGTTGTATTGGGTTCGCTTTTTGAACGTGTTCGCCGCCGCAGCTCTTGTCTGGGTCGGGTACGTTGCTGCGAAGTTCGTATTTCCCGATCGGCAATTCATACGTCTAAGCGTTCCGCTGTTGCTGGCAGTTTGGCCGCAGACCACTTTTTATTCAATACAAAGTGATTTGCTCTCTCCGCTCTGCTTTGGAATCGCTTTTATCGGTTTGATAGAATTTTTGCGGGCCGAGCCACCGACTCTGCCTCTGGCAATGTGGACTGGCCTTGCGCTCGCCGCGACCTGTCTGGCCAAGGCGACTAACATTTTACTCCTCTTGGTGCCCGGAATAGCCCTGATCTTCAAGATTCGACATCTGGCCCAAAGCAGAAAATCGCGCGCCGTTTTGATATCGGTCGCTGGATTGATGTTATCCGCGGTCGTCCCAATCGCTATTTGGTTTGTATGGAATTATCACACCTTCGGCGATCTTACTGCCACTGCCTCGAAAATTGAGTTCCTCGGATGGACTCGCAAACCGGTTAGCAATTGGTGGCCGCACCCAATCTTCACACTGAGTGGGGTAAAAGAGTTTTGGCCAGAATTAATGGCGAGTTTCTGGCGGGGCGAGTTCATCTGGCACGGCAAGCGACTCGCATGGCAAGCGATTGACGCGTTCTACTGGGTCTCTTCCACGCTCGCGGTTGGCCTCGCCGTGATCAGTCTGTTTCTGCGCTCAACCAAACTCACTGACTTTCAACGACAGGCTCTTTGGCTCGCAGTCTCAAGCTTCGCCGTTTTGGTGTTGTTAGTTGCGCTTTTATCAATGGCCTTCGACTTCGGGCTTTGCGTGTATCCGTCCCGTGAGCATCCGTTTTTCACTTCCGGAAGGCTGCTCAGCGGTGCAGCGGTTCCATTTTTCTTGCTTTACTCCCAGGCGATGGACTGCGCGTTTTTTTGGACTCCTCGGATCTGGCCTCGGATAATTTTAAGCGGAGCAATTGTGCTCTTCATCACAGTTTCGCAATTGACGGTTAACTGGCCGGCATTTTTCAGTCGCTACAATTTCTTTAGTTTGAATCAGGCCAACCACGAATAAACACGAATATCTTAACGGTGAGAAGAGCCCGCGAATCACACGAATAGAATCGCCGTTTCGCAAATCATCTATCCTAAATCCGGCAGCGCGCAGATAGCGCAGCGATCACGCAACATTCATTTTCCTTCGGCTGACAGAATCCGGCGTTGATTTCCGCGTATTTTTATTGCCGTCAATTCGCGTGATTTGCGGAAAACAATTCGTGTCAATTAGTGTCCATTCGTGGTTTTCGCCCGCTCAAAAAAAGTTTTAAAAAATTCAAAAAAAAGCTTGCCAGCCCCTGACGCGTTCATTAAACGGTGGGGTCGACGCGACAAATAGGTCCAGAAAGCCGTTCAAAAAAACTTTGAAAAAAGTGAAAAAAAAGCTTGTCAGGGCCGGAGAGATTTAATAAGCGTGTCAAAACCTAACCAAACCAATGGAGAAACTAATGACTAAAAACGTGCTAAATAAACTCGGATTTCTTGGTGTCGTCTGTGTGGCGGCCGTGGGATTTCCTCTAATTTTTGCATCAAGCGCATCCGCTCAGTTGCCGGCGCCGGCTGGCCCAGCAGAGCCGGGGACTCCGGCTAGTGAGGTCGAGCGCGTCATCGTGACCGGTTCAAACATTCCCACGGCGGAAGAGACCGGCCCGAACCCGGTGGACACCTACCGTCCGCAAGACATCGAGAAGCTGGGTATCCGTAATGCCACCGACCTGACTACGTTCATACCGCAAGAGGCCGGCGGCACCGTTAACCAGAACATTGCAAACGGCGGTGATGGTACCGTGCAATTGAACTTGCGCGGCCTGCTGCCAAAAGAGACGCTGATCCTGATCGACGGCAAGCGCATCGCGCAGGCCGCACTATTCGGCGGCTACGACATTCAGCTGATTCCCTTCTCGATGATCGATCACATCGACATCCTGAAGGACGGCGCCTCGGCTGTGTACGGAGCCGATGCCGTGGCCGGTGTGGTCAACTTCTTCTTGATCCATAAGTTCCGTGGGTTGGAGATCGGTGGCACGTACGGGAACACGAACCTCGGAGGCTCCAACGACATGGGTGAATGGGAAGCGTGGTTGAAAGCCGGCACCGGCGACGACAAGACCGACATCGTGGTGATCGCCGATTTCTACCAGCGCACCGGTGGCCTGTTCAGCCGCGACCGCGACATTTCCAGTAACGGGAATTTTGTTCCGTTTGGCGGATTCGACGTTCGCAGTGGCAACGAACCTGGCCGAGTGGCAGGTCAACGTTTGATTCCCAGGTTGTTTTTCAGCGGGAATTCTCCGACGCCGCATTCGTCTACCACCGTTGCGACTTCTCCATTTTATACTCCCCCGGGTGCGGTACCGGGAATTGTTAACGGTACGCCTGGCGATGGAAACTACCTGTTCTTTAACTTCGCCGCTTTCACGCCAGCGCTGCCTCCGGCAGATCGCCAGGTGTTCTACGGCTCGTTCACGCGTGATATCTGCGACAAGTACCTGACGGTATTTGCCGATTTCAAAATTGCGCGGTCGTTTTTCGATTCAGCCCTGGCGGCTGCTCCGTTTACGCCCGATCCGTTTAAGGCAGTGGACGCAGCGGGTAACACAACCAGCGTAGGGTTTAGCGCTGCCGGCATCAGTGTGCCAATTCAGAATGCGTTTAATCCGTTCACCGTCGGAGATACGACGCTGGCTATTAACGGTGTCCTAACACCCATAACTACCGGCGTCCGGTTCCGCGGTATCAACGATAGCGGTCTCAGAAGCGAGAAGTTTACTTACTGGGATATGCTTTTCGATGTTGGAATGAAGGGTGAGATGGGAGAATTTGGGGATTATTTCAAGACGTGGAACTGGGAGACGGGCTTCCGCTACTCTCGCAACGAAGGACAGGACTTGTCGCTGGGTGAGGTCAGCCAGCCTGGTCTGCGAGATGCGTTGATGGATACGAATCCACGCACGGCCTTTAATCCGTTCTTAGGTTTCTTTGGTCGCAATTCGAATGCGGCGATAAACAGGGTTTACGTAAATCTTCATAACACCGCCGAGTATGAGATGCCATTGGCTTACGCCACGTTTAACGGCGATCTGTTTAATCTGCCTGCCGGTCCAGTGTCGTTTGCGATCGGCGGCGAGTACTACGGGGAGAGATGGAATCGCAGGCCCGACTCACTCAATACGACGTTCCAAACCATCGGCTCAACTGATCGTGAAGGCGCGAGGGTGAACCGGGATGTTTGGTCGATCTACGAGGAAGTGCGGGTACCGTTTACCAGTCCCACATGGAACTTCCCTGGCTTCTATAGCTTCGAAGTTGACTTTGCCGAGCGGGAGCAGTGGTTCAGCCAGAACACTACGGCCGTGCTAAGTACGTCGTTCCCGGCAGCGCACACTACATACGACGCACAGAAGCCGAAAGTATCGGTACGCTGGCAGCCGGTCGATCCCAAGTATATCGGAGCGGTGACACTGCGTGGCAGTTATTCTGAAGCGTTCCACGCGCCGACGGTGCTCGAGCTCAATCCTGCCGGTTCGCAGAGCTTCCCGCTGGTTGTTGATCCAAATTCTACCCAGACTGAGCCGCAGATCGAGGAACGCCTTAGCGGAAATCCCTTTCTCCATCCGGAAACTGCCTATGAGTGGACTTACGGGATCGTGTACAGCCCGAAATGGCTCAAGGGTTTGACAGTAAGCGCGGATTGGTGGCACATCGACCTGCGCGACATTGTCGCGCCCCTCGGCGCGCAGTTCATTATCAACTCTACTGCGGCGCCAAACGGCGCGTCAGTCATTACAAACCCCGGTGGGACGCAGGTAACCCGTAGTGCCGGTACCAACCCGACTGGGGAGCCGGGGCCAGTCACACTCGTGCTCGACCCGAGCCAAAACATTTCGGGTGCGATTTTCGAAGGTCTCGACTACGAAGCGATCTATATCCTGGATTCGACGATCTTCGGCGGGGGAGATTTCGGTCGGCTGACCACGACAATCAACGGCACCTACCTGTCCCGTGCTGAGCTTCAGCCTGCTCCCGGTACCAAGCGTTTCGGTATCGCTGGCGAATTCCTGCCTACATCATTCACATTGACCAGTTCGCTGCCGAGAAATCGAGCCAATTTCAGTATCTTCTACGATGGCCCGGCGGACACATGGTTGGGTGGCTTGGATGTTGGAGCAGTTGTTCACTGGATCGGCCAGTATGAAGATGACAACGTCTCTCTGGTCGGAACTTACGACGGCGGAACGCCCAAGCAGCAAACGCCGCGAACTGACCCTACAACCGGCCAAGACGGCCTACATGCGCGGAAAGTGGCGATGTGGACTACGTTCGACCTGATCTTAAACTATACGTTTAACTTCCCGGCGCCCGCTCCGGCCGAGGTCCCTGGATATGCTAAGGATGGCGGCAAGAACGTGAAAATGAAGGACGGCAAGGAGAAGAATGTCGTCCCGGTGTCCACGGCCGAGTACGGCTGCAGCAACTGGCAATGGTGGCTTAACAACACCACGGTTACACTTGGTATGCAGAACGTAACCGACGAAGACCCGCCATTCGTGGCCGGCAACTTCGAGAACGGCTACGACGAGTCACTAACCACGATCAAAGGGCGGTTCTGGTACGTCGGGCTAAAGAAGCGGTTCTAAAAATCAGCTAATACAATTCACAGCGGCCGGGCTTGTAACGAGCCCGGCCGTTTTGCTTTCTGAGTGTACGGTCGCAGTTCGGCAGCGTTGTTTGCCGGATAGAATTTGTCGAGATCAGCAAAGTAGATATTCTCGGGCAACGGCTCGTTGGCTTTGGCAGCGACGAGCGGTTGGGAAATCGCCGCTTGTTGAACGCTCACCCGGCTTTACTTGTGATACGGCAGGCCGAGCTCATAAAGTGCGATTTCATCCCTAAGCGCGTTGGCCAAAACAGAGTTGCTCCGCCTCTCGGCTGCTTGCAGAGCCTGCCGAGCAGTTTCTTTCGCCTCACCGAAATGGCCAGCTTCAGCGAACGCAGCGGCAAGGGTTCGGAGGTAATTGGGATCTTTGCCGCGGGAGAGTCGGACAGCCTCTTTCGCGAGCTCGATTGCCCGATTTCCATCGCGAATTGAAGCATCAGGAGAGGTCGCGAGGAGCCAGGCCAAATTGTTACGGCCCAGCGGGTCCTGCGCGGAAATCCGCGCTGCACGCTCGTACTCCGCGATCGCAACCTTCTGTGATCCTGCTTGTAGAAACGCGTCGCCCAGCAGGGCATGAAAAGCTGCGTCGTGTGGCTGTGTCCCAAGCGCCTTCTCCCATTGGGCCATCGCATCGTCGATTCGGCCCTGCTGAAACAGAAGGTTGCCAAGGTTGAGATAAGGATCGCCATAATCAGGTCGCATGCTTATTGCCTTGGCATAATGGCTGATCGATTCATTGATGACGCCTCTTTGGGCGAGAATAGCGGCAAGACTATTTTCGATGAGTGCGCCACCAAAGTTGTAATAAGGGGCAGCGGTGCGAGCGCGAATCTTCAATGCGGTCTCGAAGTGCGAGCGCGCGCTGTCCAATTCGCGGCGTTGCAAGAACAGATTACCGAGATTGTTATGCGCCGTGTCGTTGTCACCCGTGACAGCCAACGCGTGGTTCCAGAGCACCTCGCTATTTTTCCAATACGACGTTTGCACGAACGCACGCCAGCTCAACAAGATGACGATCATTGCAGACGTCGCGGCGCAGAGCAGCGCGTACCCGCGGCTTCGGTTGCGTTCACGACGCGTTATGGACAGTATCAGGTCTGGAATGCCCCAAGCGATAACGACATACAAACCGATTTGCGGCAGGTAAGTATACCGATCCGCGCGCGCTTGTTCGCCGGCCTGCACGAGCCCAATCACCGGAACAAGCATTCCCACATACCAAAACCAGCCGGTGAAAACGTACGGTCGTTCTTTCCGCCAACGAATTGCGAGCAGGGTGATTGCGATGAGAAATGCAATTGCCAAAAGAACCTGCCAGAGAGCCAGCTGATCATTGGGGTGAGGATAGAAAGCTGCCAGGCGGACGGGCCAGAACATCTGCCAGATGTAGGCCACATAGCTGACAACAGCATTGTTGAATCGCCATGTGAATGGCAACTGATTCTTACTTCCCGCACTTTGGAGGTGTGTCAGCCAAGTTAGTACGCACGAAACAGCAGACAGTGCTAACAAAGGAATTTTTTCCGTTATGAGGCGGCTGACGATCGGCCACTGACTTCTGATCATCGGTTTCCCCCTCCCCTTTGCAAATCCGGGAGCTCTGATTCTGCTGAGGGGCCAGTAATCCAACAGCAGAAGAACGAATGGAAGGGTCACCAGCATCGGTTTCGACATCAGACCGAGAGCGAACATGAGCAGGACGAGCAGGTAGGCTGCGAGTGAAAGGGCGCGGACATAGCGTACGTAGGCACCGAGGGTCAGCATGAAAAACACCGCACTCAACACGTCCTTCCGCTCGGAGATCCACGCCACCGATTCCACGTGCAACGGATGAATTGCGAACAGCGCTGCAACAAAACCGCTTCGCCACAAGCTCCCAGTCATTTGCTGCAACGCGAGAAACAGGAGGATGACGGCTATCGTGTGCAAAAGAACATTGGTGAAATGATGCCCGCTAGCGTTTACCCCGTACAGTTGGCAATCCAACATGTGCGAAATGGTCGTGATGGGGTGCCAGTTACCGGCTATTATGTGGGTAAAGCCCCAAGCGATCCCTCCCAGCGACAGCCCTGCGGCGACGTCTCTATTCCCATAGACGTACTCTGGGTCGTCGAAGCTGACGAATTGATGTCCCAGGGTTTGGCCGAAAACCAACCACGTGATCGCGGCAAGGACAGCACAAATCCCAATCGCTACTAGGCGCTTTGAGGCTGTTGACGGGGTGGAAATGCGCTTTGCCATTCCGCAGACTAGATCGACCATGTGTAGCGCACGCCATTAGGTGAATCAAATTACGGCAGATGATCTTTCCCGATTGCTGTGGCGTTGCGTGGACCCTTGAGTCTGTGTCGCTCGAACTCACACTGGTTGATCTTCGTGCTAACGTCTCATGAAAGTGATAAGCTGAGAGGCTTGTCGACCGCCTTACGACACTCGAAATGACCTGGAGCATTAGCTAAAGACGATGCCCACTACACCGGCCATTGTTAGCGGACCGCCAGACTTACAGAGATTGTCGCGGCAAAGAGAATGGCTTTGGGCGTTCCTTCTAATCGCCCTCGTTTTTGTCTCCTACGCTCGAGTCTTTAATGCCGGCTTCATTTGGGATGACGAATCACATCTGACTCGAAACCCCTGCATTGTTGGTCCGCTGGGATTGAAAGAAGTTTGGACGAGCGCGCGGGCAGTCTACTACCCGCTCGTGCTTACGACTTTTTGGATAGTGCACAAGGTGGTCGGCTTATCACCCTGGCCATACCATCTTTTGAATGTGCTTTTGCACGCCGGATCGACTGTCTTACTCTGGCGGGTCTTGCGGCAACTTAATGTTCGCGGCGCTTGGCTGGGAGCGGCGCTATGGGCTTTGCACCCAGTGATGGTCCAATCAGTCGCTTGGGTAACCGAGCTGAAAAACACGCAATCGGGCTTCTTTTATCTGTTGTCGATCTTCTGTTTTCTGAAATCGCATGGAACAATCCAAGGACGTCCGGCCTCTCGTTCGCTCCTGCAGCGGACTGGAGATCGCCGCT